>MDSW01125681.1_pt1 | contig 21627 bp, 19 predicted proteins | sample 811171 | NCBI WGS metagenome assembly MDSW01 (sample SAMN05326641, study PRJNA326480) | marine metagenome | isolation source: seawater | place: Atlantic Ocean: North West | collected 2012 | reverse complement strand
TGCCTAACAATAATAATTTTTTTCAAACTAAAATTTTAATAAAACATTTAAGTTTTTGAATTTATAATTATCCTAATTTAGCACTTTTATTTTTATGGACTCATTAACTCAAATTGTTTTAGGAGCATCTGTAGCAGAAGCTTCATTAGGAAAAAAAATTGGCAATAAAGCAATTGTTCTTGGTGCAATTTCAGGAACCATTCCTGACCTAGACATTGTACTGAGATTTTTTGTTGATGATCTTACTGCTTCGGTAATGCATAGAGGGTTTTCCCATTCACTTATATTCCCCTTCATCGCTGCCCCAATTCTTGCATGGATTTTAAAAAAAATATATTATAAGTATTCTGACGTAAGCTTCTACGATTGGTTGAAAATGTTCTTTTTAGCAATAATTACACATCCTTTACTTGATGCCCAAACAACTTGGGGAACTCAACTATTTTGGCCCTTTGAATGGCGGGTAGCTATTGAAAACATATTCATTATTGATTTTATATATACACTTCCTTTTTTAACTTTTCTCATACTTACTTCATTTCAAGACAGGCTTTCAAAAAAAAGGAGGCTATATAATTCACTTGGACTAATTATAAGTTCAGCATATTTGCTTATTACCTTATCATTTAAAGGAATCGCACATTATAATATTGCAAAAGCATTAGAGAAAAAAAATGTTGAATATATAGATATTAATACAAGAGCCACATACTTTAACAGTATTTTATGGTCTGGTCAAATTGAATTAGAAGATTCTTATATTTTCACTTATTACTCTTTATTTGATAAATCAATGCCTGTTTTTACCAAAAAGTTTCCTAAAAACCATGATATGTTACAGCCATTTATCAATGACAAAAAAATTCAACAATTAATAATTTTATCAAATAATCATTACATCATGACTAATGAAAATGATAAATTAATTTTCTGGAATTTAAAGCTTGGGTTAAAGGGGTTTGATGAAAAAGCTTCCCCGTATATATGGTCATATGTTATCGAAAAAAATAATAAAGGGCAATTACTATTAGGCGAAACAAACGAAAAAATGGATGCTTTGAAAATTCAAGAAGAAAGATCATTTAGAAATAACAGAAAATACTCAGAAGAATTTAGTAAGTTTTATGAGAGATTAAAAGGAATTTAATTTAATTTTGATTAATGCCTACACCGCTTATTATTATAGTTACTTTATTTGTTTTGAATTGGATTATTAGAATTCTAATAAGAAAAAAACCTCAAAATAAATCATTAATGAAATTAAGTTTTTTCGTCAGTTTTAGTATGATTGCTTATACAATTTATTATTTCTTTTTTGTAAAATAATTCACGCGATCAAATGAAAAGCTAATTAACAGTAAAGGTTACCTGTTTAATTTCTTTACCAAGTTCTACGCTACGGTCTCCTGGTGAGCTTCCACCAACAAATATATTGAAGATTCCTGGCTCTATTTCTTTTATACCTTTCTCGTTAAAAGAGCCAATCATATTATGATCAAGAGCTATGTTTATTTTCTTCTTTTCCCCAGGCTCAAGATGTATTCGTTTAAAAAATATTAAAGAAGAGTTAGGTGTTCTAAAGGAAGAATTAACATCCTTTATGTAAACTTGAACGACTTCTTCTCCAGCAATATCACTGTTATTTAACACTTCAAAATTTAAGTGAATCATATCGCCAATCTCTATTTTATTTTTTTTAAGGAATAGCTCCGAATAATCAAAACTTGAATAGCTTAATCCAAAACCAAATGGATACATTGGTTTATACTTTGTGAATTTATAAGTTCTATTTTCCATACTATAATCATTATAATCTGGAAGGTGGGATATAGATTCAGGGATTGTTATAGGTAGCTTCCCTGAAGGATTAACATCTCCAAAAATTATATCTGCTAAAGCATTTCCACCTTGTTCGCCCAAATACCAAGCATAAACTATTGCATCAACATAATCAGAAATTTCTGAAAGATCGATAGCAGACCCTGCTTTAATAACTAAAACTATTGGCTTGTCACCTGCACTATTTCTTAAATCTTTTAAATAATTTATCTGATTTCTTGGTAGTCTTATTGAGTTTCTGTCACCATTTGCATCTGATGAAATTGCATCGCCTTCTTCTCCTTCAATTAAAGCTGAAATACCCATTACAGCAATTGTTACATCGCTAGAAGCAGCCAAGCCTGTTGGCCATTTCTGCCTGTCTCTTTCATTAATTAAATCAACTCCTTCATTAAACCTGATGATTGTCCCATTAGAAACCTTGTCCACTATACCTTCTAATGGTGTAACAATATTGGGACTTAATCCATTATAATTTGCAAGCAATGTATTTAGGTTTGCTGCATTTGGGCCAGTGATAAAAAGTCTATTTATACTTTTTGATAAAGGAAGGATATTGTTTTTATTTTTTAATAATACTATTGACTTAGCAGCTACACTTCTAGCTAAATTTATATGCTCTTTAGTATTTATATTATTTTTGTTTAGTTTATCATAGGGGTTATCATCAATATCTTTTAAAATTCCAAGCTTTAGTCTTGTCATAAATAATCTTTTCAAAGAAATATCTAGATCATTTTCAGTCAAAAAACCTTGATTAATAGCGCTAGGAATCAAATTATATAATGAGCCGCAATTTAAATCTACTCCACCCTTTATTGCATAAGCTACACTCTCCTCATCTGAAATTGTAAAGTTATGACCTGATTTAATGTCATATATAGCTCCGCAGTCAGAAACAACATGACCCTTAAATCCCCAAGATTTTCTCAATAAATTATTCAACAGTAATTCACTTCCACAGCAGGGTTTATCATTTAATCTATTATATGCACACATAACTATTTCTACATTTGCATCAACTAATTCTTTAAATGCGGGCAAGTAAGTTTCTGTTAAATCTTGAGCAGTAACTTTTGCATTAAAGCTATGCCTATTTGCTTCTGGTCCTGAATGTACAGCAAAATGTTTTGCTCCTGCAGCAACCTTTAGATACTTGTAATGGCTCCCCTGCAAACCATAAACAAATGCTTTGCCCATTTTACCGGTTAAGTAAGGGTCTTCCCCATATGTTTCGTGCCCACGACCCCACCTAGGATCTCTGAATATATTTATGTTTGGAGACCAAAAAGTTAATCCAGTATACTCTGTTTTTATTCCTTTTTTCTTAAATATATTATGTATTGCCCTGGCCTCACTAGAGATTGCATCTGCAACCTGTCTTATCAGCTCTGTATCAAATGTTGCACCCATTGCAATTGCTTGAGGAAAAACTGTCGCTTTAGAAGATCTTGCAACTCCATGCAAACCTTCGTTCCACCAATTATACATTTCTATTCCGTGGTTAGGAATTGCAGCTGAGTTACTTAACATCTGTGAGGACTTCTCTTGAATTGTTAAGAGAGAGATTATACTGTCTGCAGTTCTCTCATAAGAACTGATTATTTCAAATGAAGGATTATAAATATTTTCTTGTGAAACAAGATTAAAATAAATTAAAATTGTATTTAAAAAAAATAATGAAATTTTTAAATTTATCTTAAACATATTATTCTAATTTACAATAAAAAATAACATGAATGTATTAATTACAGGGAGTACTGGAATGGTAGGCAAATCTGTTTTATTTGAATGTATTAAAGATAATAGAGTTAAAAAAATATTTCTGTTAAATAGAGTTTCATCAAATGTCAAAAGTTCTAAAGTTTATGAATATATTATAGATGATTTTTTGAAAATTAAAGAACTGAGAGATAAATTAAAAAAATGCAATGCCTGTTTTCATTGCATGGGAATTACTTCTTTTGGACAAAATCCTGATTATTATTATAAGGTCACTTTTGAAATGACAAAAGTCTTAACAGATTTTATCTATGAAATAAATCCCGATTCTATAATGACTTACGTTTCAGGTGAGGGAACAAATTCAGCAGAAAACAGTAAAATAAGTTGGGCTAATGTAAAAGGGAAAGCAGAAAACTATATTTTAAAAAAAGGATTAAAAGACGCCTACATGATAAGATTGGGTTTATTAATTCCAGAAAATGGAATCAAAGCAAAAACAAAATTATATAACTTTTTCTACACTTTAATGACACCATTTTACCCATTGATGAAATTGATTCCTTATAATACAACCAGTTCAAAGCTAGGTTTAGCAATGATAAATTGTTTTTATTACCCCTCAAATGATAAATACCTAAACAATAAAAAAATTAACACGCTTTCTGCTAAACACATGAATAAATAATATATAATGACTATTTTTATTTATATAAAATAAAAATAGATGAAAAAATTATTCATTTTTATTGTTTTTGTCTTTGTATTTACAAACTCAAATAGTCAAGAAATTGGTTTTGGACTAACAATTCAAGGGCCTTCTTCAGGTTTAAGCGGAAAGGTTGTTTTTGACAATACTCATGCTGGAGAAATAATATTTGGGGTGTTAGGGACTGTTAATAATCTTTCAGGAAAATATTCTTATTACATTAACAGGGAGAATAAATTAGATAAATATATTTATTTACAAGCTGGAAATTGGAAATACAATTCTATAGGAGTGGATGAGTCGGTTTTTGGATATGCTATAGGTGTTGGTATAGACTTTTCTTTAACATCTTTTTATTGGTGGCCCAAAAACCTTAAAACCTCCATTGAGTTAGGTTTAAATAAAGTAAATTTAAATTATTATGATTATCCCTCAATCAATTTTGGTGTTGGATTGCATTACTACTTAGACTGATGAAATTAAAAAATATTAAATATATTTTAATTGTTTCATTGTTTTTCTCATGTCAAGCTGATAATGATATGGAAAACTCAGAAAATCAGCTTATATCCTCAATAATTTCAGGAGTTGATATTTCAGACTATCCAAAGATATCAAGTTTTAACCCAACTTTTTATGATGAAAATAATAACAAAATTAGCTTTATTAATTCACTAATTCAAAACGGTGTAAATACAGTTAGACTAAAATTATGGGTAAATCCTGTTAATGAACATTCATCTCTTAAAGAAGTAAAACAATTTTCAAGTGAATTAAAATCATTAGGTTTTAAAATTTTGATCACTCCTCATTTTTCTGATACATGGGCTCATCCAGGACAACAACAAACCCCAAGTGATTGGGCGCAATTAAGTTTTGAGGAATTAAAAAATCAAGTATATGCTTATACAAGTCAAATAATGAATGAAATAAATCCAGATTACATTCAAATTGGAAATGAAATAAATACAGGTATATTATTCCCTCACGGAAGAATTGCAGATAATCAAGACCAGTTTGTTGAATTGGTAAAACAGGGTGCTAATGCAGTCAGAAATAGCTCAACTAATACAAAAATTATTCTTCATTGTGCTGGGTTTCAATCCTCTGACTGGTTTTTTAATATTGTAGATGAAGTTGATTATGACATTATAGGAATCTCATATTATCCTATGCACCACGGAAAGTCATTAAATGATTTACAAACTCAATTATCAAACCTTTCAAGTAATTTTGAAAAAGAGATCTTAATTGCAGAAACTTCTTATCCGTTTACCTTGGGTTGGAATGATTGGACAAATAATAATTTAGGATATGAAGAGCATCTTATACTTCCTGATTATCCGGCAAGTCCACAAGGGCAAAAGGATTTTATTAGAGATATTAAAAACCTAATATTTGAAGTCAATAATGGGATAGGGTTTTGCTACTGGGGCGCAGAGCGAATTGCTTGGGATGGAGAAACCTCAATAAACGGATCAACTTGGGAAAACCAAGCTGTCTTTGATTTTAATAACAAAGAACTTCCTGTATTAGAAGAATTTAATTTGGATTAAATTGCAGTTTTTTTATGGCATGATTTTTTATGTAAACTACTTAAAAAATCATGAAAAAAATACTTTACTTATTTATTCTAGTAAGCTTTTATAGCTTTTCACAACAAACAGTTGATTTAAATAATAGCTCTGTAAAATGGACCGGAAAAGCAATTGCTGGAAAATCTCACTTTGGAACTTTATCATTTAAGTCAGCCAATTTAACCATTAAAAAAGGTAATTCTGTAGAAGGAGGTTTTATTGTTGATATGACTTCATTATCTGTGGATGACCTTACTGGTAAAGGAAAAAAATCATTAGAAGGCCACTTGATGTCTGATGACTTTTTTAGTGTAGATAAATTTAACGAAGCAAATCTAGAAATACTTGGTTCAAAAGCCGAAACCAGTTCAGATGGTATGTCTGGTCGATATATAGTGGATGGAAATCTTACCATCAAAGGAATAACAAATCCTGTAACATTTGAAATATCGTTATATAAGGAAAATACTTATCGTGCAACACTAGTTTTTGACAGATCAAAGTTCGATGTAAGATACGGATCGGATAGTTTTTTTGATAATTTAGGAGATCGAGTAATTCTTAATGAAATTGAGCTGGTGGTTGATCTTGTAATTATGTAAATTATTAGACTAAATAAAAATAGATACCCTACTTTAAACGTTAGGGTATCTATTTTAATTTTTTATCAGCCTAAAGACTACTTTTTTATTTTCAGAAATAACAGATAAAAAATAAATTCCTGCTTTCTCATTAATATTTAAATTAAATTTTTGTCCCTGAACTAAAGATTTAGTTATTATTTTTCTTCCTAATATATCATTTAACTGTATGTTTATATCGTTATAATTATTTCTTAAATCAACAGTGATAATTCCGTTAGTAGGGTTTGGATAAATAATCGGCTTTAAAGGGAAACTGTTTTCTATTATACCTAGACCTGACTCTATAATAAAAACAGTATAATCTTCAGTTTCTCCATAGGTGGTTTCAACACAAGGGTCAATTGGTACATCTCCACTCCAATTAGATTTAGCTCTTAAAATATGTTCTCCTAAATTTACATCTTGTGGGATGTTAATAGTAATAGTTTCTGTGTATAATCCAGCTGCCTCTCCAGGAGCAATAACAAAATTGTCTAAAAGAACTTCATCTTCGGTAAAATCTAAATCGTCATTGTAATCAATCCAAACTTTAATATACTGATCTCCATAACCTGTTGTTACTGTTAAATCATAATCTAATCCTTGTTCTAGCTCGGTAGATAAAGAGGTGAAATTTCCATATCCCTCACACCCAGAGGTGTTGTTAATTTCTGCTATCTGAAATAATTGAAAACCATCGTTATAGTCACAATTCATTGATGGTGTACATAAAATATTAGCCTTTACTTGATACATAAATTTATAGGTTTCAGAAATTAATCCGTCTACAGATTCAGCATAAACCTTAAAAAATACTTTTGTTCCTGATTCAAAATTTGGTATCGCTGAGTTTGAAACCCAAATATTATTTTCTGAATTTGACATTTGGATTGTTTCAGAAAGTGACTCTGTTGACCATTCAACATATACATTATTTAAATCTCCATCATGCTCAATTGTAGAAGTAACAAATTGATCTATCCCTTCTTTTGGCTGTGTATCAGTAGGTTGATTAGAAATTCTTGTTGTTAAAATTGAAGGATAATTTTCTCTTCCTGAGAGAGAATATTCCCAAAGGCCTCTACCCCAAGTGGTCCCTCTTAATGTGTTAGAGCCATACACAACCTCTAACTCCATAACAGTTGTGTTTGGAAGATTTTCGTTAAATAGTTGCCAGTTGTTTTCATTCATACTTTTCTTGTAAACACCAATCTCAGCACCAAGATAAATTGTTGAATTTTCGGTATGATCAATCACTACTGACCTGATTGGCATATTACCCAGATTATATGTGATATTCTGCCAGGTATCACCCATATTATTAGAAATATATATCTTTTGTCCATTATTTCCATACGTGCCATATGTAACAATTATTGTATCATCATTCTTTGGATCAAAAGCAATGTCTGTTATAAATTGATTTGGAAGACCTTGAGAAACTTCAGTGAATGTTAAGCCTCCATCATTTGAAATTTTAAGTCTATTGTAGTCAGAAACAGCAATTATATCAGAATCATTTTCAGCGATTGCAGCATTTTGAATATTTCCAGAAAATAAACTATTACCAAGGGTGTTCCATGTAGATCCAAAATCATCGCTTCTGTATAAAATATTTGTCATCGTATAAATACTCATTTGATTATTTGGATCGTACATTAAAGGAGTTACCCAATCTCCACTAAAATCTTCAGGATTTACCCCATCTTGATTATATCCTCCATCTTTAGTTCTCCTTTTACCTCCAAACTGTAAGCTACCAATCATCCAATCATCGTTTAAAGGATGGATGATTCCTTCCATTCCATCAGCACCATAAAATTCTATCCATGTATTTTCATTCTTAATACTTGTTCCATTATCCTGAGAACCGGTAATTGTTCTAAAATGATTTGATTGACTTGCTCCCAAACAGTAGTTTTCCCTTATAGATTGGCCTTCAAAAATCTCCCAACTTATCCCAAAATCACTACTTTTAGCTAATAACCCATCGGTATTAACCCAGAACACACCATTATAACTTTTTGCCCCCCTAATATCAGCATGGACATATTGACCTGTTGTATCATAATTTGCATTCCCAGTAGCCCAATAAGTTACTTGATTAAATGTTTGTCCTCCATCTATACTCCTATGAGTATCTATATCGCCCAAAATCATATAATTTGTATCTATATCATTTACAACAAATGCTCCATAATTTGAAATTCCTGGATTACTAATAAGGGAAAAAGTTTCTCCTAAATTTTCTGATTTCCAAACCCCATCACTCGTCCCAATAAAAACACAATTTTCACAAGCAGCAGAAACTGATAATCTAATATTGCTATTATTCCCAGAAATATTCCCAGATTGGATAAAACTTAATCCAGCATCAGAAGAAACATATATTTTTGAATCTTCATTATATGTAGATGCGTAAATAATATTTTCGTTTGTAGGGTGAAATTCAATATAATCATAATCTTGGTTATATTCCCATGAACTACCAGTCTGAGTAAATGAAAATGATTGGAAATTGTTTTCTGATCTAAATATTCCTTCTGAAGTTCCTGCAAAAACAAGATCTGGGATAGTTGGATGATACATTATCTTGAATATACGATTATTCGTTCCTAATCCTCCCCAATTTAAATTATCCGAGTTAAAATTTGTAACAGACCAATTAGCTCCGCCATCTAAAGATTGATAAATCCCGTGAGTAGTTCCGTTATAGGAATTTCTTACATTAATTAAAACATGATTTGGATTTGATGGTGATACAGCAATTGTATTTACCCCTGAAGCAAATAAAAAATCTGTAGTATTTTCCCAAGTTACACCACCATCCAAAGTCTTCCAAAATCCTCCGCTTCTAGAACCTAGAAAAATTCGATTTTGATCAATAGGGTCAATATAAAAACTTTCAATACGTCCTAAACCAACTGCATAATGGCCAGTTACCTCTTCAATATAATATGGTCCTAATTCTTCCCATCCATTATCAAAATTTGATTTATTTGAATCTGTATTTTTTGAAATAAATTCTTTAAATTCTTGAGAAACAAAGTTTGGCTCAACAGTATTTCTGTTACCGCTAGGATAATATTTAGGTTCATTTTCATAAAGCCATCTTTGATAAGCTTTCCAGCCAGAACCTTTTTTTGTTTTATCAATATTTTTAAAATACTCTTCAGCTTCTTCTACAACATCATATAAATTAACATTAAGATCATTAGCCATTTCTTTCCAGGTTTGGGAGTAAGAAAGGCCTGTATATAATAGAGTAAAAAATATTAATATATATCTCAAAACAAATTTTTATACAATTTACAATAATTTAGAATAAGAAGATGTCACTGAAAATGAAAGCCCTATTTAATCAATAGCTAGTTTTGAAGGGCCCTCAAAATGACAGACTCCATTATTTCATAACCTTTACTATTTGGATGAACTAAATCATTTGCAGAAGTATAATCAGGTACTTTTAATCCCCCTTTTCCATCATTCATTTTAGAGTAGTAATCAACATATACTATATTGTTTTTTAAACAGTACTCTTTAAGTTTTTTGTTAAGTTTAATGACTTTATTTGCTGGGTTTATATTTGGTGACCAAGGAAAGTCTTTCGCTGGAAGAACCGAACATATATAAGGCTTAACTCCATACTCTTTTGCAATCTCAGACATTGAAAAGATATTTTCAGCAATATTAGAAATTGTCATTTTACCTGTGTTGCCAGCAATATCGTTTATACCTGCCAAAATCACCACAGAAATTGGCTTTAGATTTATAACGTCAGGCTTAAACCTGATTAACATTTGTGGTGTTGTTTGTCCGCTAATACCTCTATTTAAAAATTTATTGTTTTGAAAAAAAACGGGTCTATATTTTGACCAATTTTCTGTAATAGAATTACCCATAAAAATAACAAGATTTGGAATAGGGTTTTTGATTATATCTAAATTTTCAGATTTATACTTAGACAAATTAGCCCAATCGTCGAGTCTTCCACCGCCTTGAATAAAATCAACTTGAGAATTCATATTAAGAAAGGCTAAAATAAATAATATTGTAAAAAAATTTTTCATAGGATTAACCCCCTCTTCCAACTTTTCTAACTCCTCCAGACTTTGATTTATTATTTTGATTAGTAGCTTTATTTTTTTCTGATTTTTGATTAGAATCCTTCAGCTTATTTTTAGATTTCTTATCAAATCTACTTCCAAAAAATTTACTTGGCATAATTTATTTATTTAATTGGTTAAACACTTTTTCAGGTATAATCATTTCAATTGCTTGAGTATTCTCTTTTGAAATTTCAGAGTATTTCCACTCTTTTTCAAATTTAACAGCAATCATTGATTGAATAGCGTTAATATAAATTGTATTCTCGTCAAATTTAACAGCATCTTGACCATGTATTCTTATAAAATTTTGTTTTAGTTCTTCAATAGCAGCGAGCATATCACCACTTAATTCAATAACTGTATTGGCCTTATAATCAATCCTACAATAATCAGAATCTTCGTGTCTAATAATGTTAGAAATTTTTTCGATACCCAATATATTTATCTTCATATTCATTCCCATTTGAGACATCATTTCAAAAACTCCAATTAATTGTTCTTTTGGAGCTATTTCAAATAATTTGGGGTTCCACATTGATGAAACAGTGCCCCAATCTCCCTGATTATAAGCTTCAGTATACGAATTTAAATCAATCATAAAATTTTTCTCAAGATCAACTTGTGAGAATAATGTGAGATTTGTTAAAAAAAATATACCTAACAAATAGTTTTTCATTTTTTTAAAATTTGATTTAATTTAAATTACAATATTAATAGCAGTATTGCTTAATAAAAAATAATTAAATTTAAAAAAAATAATTCTCATTATATATGAGTAAAATATTTATTTACTTTTTGCTTGGCCTTTTAATTTCTTGTGAAAATATAAAAAAGCAAGATCTGTCTAAGTTAAATATTCCTGATGGAATGATTTGGGTTGAATCAAAATCATTTTTAAAGGGGGCTAAAACTAATGATCAATTTGCAATGAATTTAGAAAAACCTTCTCATAACGTTTTAGTAGATGGTTTTTTTATTGATAAAACTGAAGTAACTAATAAACAATTTAAGGAGTTTGTAAATGCAACTAATTATATTACAGTTGCTGAAAGAGAATTAGATTGGGATGAAATGAAAAAAAATATTCCACCAGGAACTGAAAAACCACATGATTCTATTTTCCAACCAGGTAGTTTAATATTTAATAAAAATGTAAAGTCTTTAAATAATATTAATAATTATCATGCTTGGTGGAAGTGGGAAGTTGGTGCTAATTGGAAGGCTCCAGCCGGGCCTGGATCAAGCATAAAAAACAAAGATAATTACCCTGTGGTTCATATTACATATGAAGATGCGTTAGCCTACTGTAAATGGGCAAATAGAAGATTACCGACTGAAGCAGAATGGGAATCAGCAGCACAGGGAGAATATAATGATGCTATTTTCACGTGGGGCGATAACACAAACTTAATAAGTTTAAATGCAAATACTTGGCAAGGAAATTTTCCGATAAATAATAATGGAGAAGATGGCTTTGAAATGATTGCTCCTGTCAAATCATATCCTGCCAATAGTATTGGAGTTTTTGATATGATAGGAAATGTTTGGGAAATGACTGATGATCTATATAATATTAATTATTACAATGAATTAGGTTCTTCAAAAAAAATTAATAACCCAAAAGGAGCTGAAAGGTGTTATAATCCTTTGATTCCTTATGAAATTCAATACGTTATGAAAGGAGGTTCATTTCTTTGTCATCAATCATACTGTGCGAGTTATAGAATATCTGCAAGAATGAGTTTTGAAATGAATTCTAGTTCGGACCACAGAGGATTCAGGACTGTTGTTACCCCTCAAATGCTACTAAATAAATAGAGTTTTTCTAATGATTCATTCTCTATTTTTTTATATTTAATACAATTAAATTAAATCCAAAAGTTTTAGATGTATTGTTTAGGATTAGATATTGGTAGTTCTTCTGTAAAAGCGGCTTTGGTAGAGGTTAAATCTGGGAAAAGTATTTTAAGCGTTCACGAACCTAAAAATGAAATGAATATCATTTCATTGAATAATGATTGGGCTGAACAGGACCCCAATATGTGGTGGGAGCATATATGCAATGCTATAAAGAGAGTTTGTAAAGAATCTCATGTTGACTCAAAAAAAATAACATCAATCGGGATCTCATATCAAATGCATGGACTTGTAATAATTGACAAAGACGGAGAAATATTGAGAAATTCAATTATTTGGTGTGATAGTAGGGCGGTAAACATTGGGGTAGAAGCATTTTCCCAAATTGGTGAAGAAAAATGCATGTCTCGTCTGTTAAACTCACCAGGAAATTTTACAGCATCAAAGTTAAAATGGGTTAAAGATAATGAGCCTGAAGTATATGAAAAAGTTTATAAGTATATGCTCCCTGGAGATTACATAGCATATAAGCTTACAGGCGAAATTAACACAACCCGCAATGGGCTCTCAGAGGGTATAATTTGGGACTATAAAGAAAATAAGCCTGCAAACTGGTTATTAGAATACTATGGAATTGACACAAATTTAACGCCAGATTTAATTGATAATTTTTCTGTTCAAGGAAAAACTAATTCCATATCATCAAAAGAGACTGGGTTAGCAATAAATGTTCCAGTTACTTACAGAGCTGGTGATCAACCAAATAATGCATTATCTCTAAACGTATTTAATCCAGGAGAAGCCGCACTCTCAGGTGGAACATCTGGGGTTATCTATTCGATAACTGATAATTTAAATTCGAAAGAATCTTCAAGAATAAATCATTTTGCACATGTAAACTATACTGAGAATTTAAAATGTATTGGAAAACTCCTTTGTATAAATGGGGCAGGAATTCAATATAGATGGTTAAGAAATCATAGTATTGATGCTTCGTATGAAAAAATGAATGAAATGGCATCAAAGATTTCTGTCGGGTCGGACGGTATTTCTGTAATTCCTTTTGGAAATGGGGCTGAAAGAATGTTAAATAATAAAAATATCGGTACGCAAATCTGTAATATAAATTTAAATAAACATAGTCACGGACATTTATACAGATCATCTTTAGAAGGAATAGCATTTTCATTTATATATGGAGCAGAAATCTTAAAAAATGACAACTCACCAATTAGTGTTTTAAGAGCAGGAAATGATAACTTATTTAGATCTAAAATATTTGCCAATACAGTAGCTACATTAATTGGGCGCGAAATAGAAATATATAATACTACTGGTGCTTTTGGTGCAGCAAGAGCTTCAGCAATTTTAAACGGACATATAGAAAATTTTAGAAAAAAAATTACCAAAAATGATCATGTCATGACATTTTTGCCGTTAAAAAATAAATCTGAATATGAAGATGCATATTTGAGATGGAAGAAAGATTTAGAAGGGATATTAAATAATAAATAACTTAATTATGAGTAAAGAATATTATAAAGGAATAAAAAAAATTCAGTTCGAGGGTAATCAATCAGACAACCCACTTGCTTTTAAATATTATGATCCAAATAAAATTGTAGCTGGTAAAACAATGAAAGAGCATTTTAAATTTGCTATTGCATATTGGCATACATTCTGTGGTGTTGGATCTGATCCCTTTGGGCCTGGAACTCAAAACTTTGAATGGGATAAATCGCCTGATCCAATTCAAGCTGCAAAAGACAAGGCTGATGCTGCGTTTGAATTTATTGAAAAAATGGGATTTGATTATTTTTGCTTTCATGATTATGATTTAGTGAAAGAAGCTACAACACTTTCTGAATCTGAAAAAAGATTAGATACAATTGTAAACTACATTAAAGAAAAGAAAAACCATTCTGGAATAAAACTTCTTTGGGGTACTGCAAATTGTTTCTCAAACCCAAGATACATGAACGGGGCAGCAACCAATCCAAATTTTAATGTTGTTGCAAGAGCTGGAGCACAAGTTAAATTAGCCCTTGATGCAACCATTGCTTTAAACGGAGAAAATTATGTTTTTTGGGGAGGTCGTGAAGGATACATGTCTTTACTTAATACTGATATGGGTCGTGAATTAGATCATATGGGGGAGTTTTTAACAATAGCAAGAGACTATGCAAGAGCTCAAGGATTTAAAGGGACGTTTTTTATTGAGCCTAAGCCTATGGAGCCAATGAAACATCAATATGATTTTGACTCTGCTACCGCAATTGGATTTTTAAAAGAATATGGATTAGACAAAGATTTTAAACTAAATATAGAGGTTAACCATGCGACTCTAGCTCAACATACAATGCAACATGAATTGGCAGTAGCGGCTAAAGCTGGAATGCTTGGAAGTATTGATGCAAACAGAGGTGACTATCAAAATGGATGGGACACAGACCAATTTCCAAATAATATCCAAGAAACAACTGAAGCGATGCTAGTATTCCTTGAAGCTGGTGGTCTAAAAGGTGGAGGTATTAATTTTGATGCTAAAATTAGAAGAAACTCAACTGATATTGAAGATATTTTTTATGCACACATTGGTGGTGCAGACACATTTGCGCGTGCGTTGATAACAGCTGATAAAATAATTTCTTCGTCATCCTATACTGAGCTTAGAAAAAAACGATATCAAACATTTGATAGCGGAAAAGGTAAAGACTTTGAGAACGGAAAATTAGAATTAAAAGATCTATATAATATTGCCAAAGAATCAAATGAAATAGATCCTGAAAGTGGTAAGCAAGAATTATTTGAAAATATTATAAATCAATATATATAATTTGGTATCAGTTCTTGAAAGTTTGGATTGGATTGTTTTAGCAATATATTTTCTTGCCTTAATCTTTGTTGCTGTTTGGGTAGCATTACAAAAAAATAAAAATACAGAAGATTATTTTTTAGCAGGAAGAAATGTAGGATGGTTTGTTATTGGCGCTTCAATATTTGCGTCAAATATAGGCTCAGAACACGTTGTTGGATTAGCTGGAACCGGATTTGAATCTGGAACTCCAATGGCTCATTATGAACTACACGCTTGGATTGTACTCTTATTAGGGTGGCTATTTTTACCTTTTTATATACGTAGTGGTGCATTTACAATGCCTGAGTTTTTAGAAAAAAGATTTGATTCAAAATCAAGATGGTTCTTATCTCTTTTTTCACTTATAGCATATGTTCTTACAAAAGTTTCCGTTACAATTTATGCTGGAGGAATTGTTGTTTCAGAGTTATTAGCAATACCGTTTTGGTACGGGGCTATAGGAGTTGTTGTCTTCACTGGCATTTATACAATTATTGGAGGGATGAAAGCAGTGATTTATACTGAAACGCTACAAGCAATAGTTCTAATTTTAGGATCAATTATAATAACATTTTTAGGACTGCATGAAGTAGGCGGGTGGAATGAATTAAGAAATATTGTAATTGCTGAAAGCCCAGATCATTTTAATATGTGGAGACCAATGAATGATCCTGATTTTCCGTGGACCGGGTTATTATTTGGTGGTACGATTGTAGGAGTTTGGTACTGGTGTACTGATCAGTATATTGTACAAAGAACACTCGCTGCAAATAATATTAAGATTGGAAGAAGAGGTGCAATTTTTGGTGCATACTTAAAATTACTTCCAATATTTATTTTCTTAATTCCAGGTATAATTGCATTTGCACTTTCTATACAAAACCCTGACATTTTTGCAATTGAAAAAGCTGATAGAGCCTTTCCTATGCTTGTGAAAACCTTATTACCTGTTGGGTTAAAAGGTTTAGTCGCCGGAGGATTAATGGCTGCATTAATGAGCTCACTTGCTTCAGTTTTTAATTCGTGCTCAACGATTTTTACTATAGATATATATAAAAAATTAAGGCCTAAAGAGTCTGAAAAAAAATTATTAAATGTTGGTAAAATTGCAACTTCAATAATTGTCATTCTTGGAATTATTTGGATACCTATTATGGAAAAAATAGGTGGAGGAGTAATGTATCAATATCTGCAAAATGTTCAGTCGTATATAGCCCCTCCAGTGAGTGCGGTATTTATATTAGGGATTATTTGGAAAAGGGTAAATGCTCAAGCTGCAATTACAACATTGCTAGCAGGATTAATATTATTAATTTTAAGACTTGGGTCTGAAATTTACTTTCAGCCTGAAATTAGTTCAGGTGAAATTATCGATAGCTACATGTTTGTTTTTGCAACTATTAATTTTTCACATATGGCAATACTTATGTTTATTTTTTCAATAATACTTTGCATCACAGTTACGCTCTCAACATCTGAGCCAGATTATCAAAAAATTCTTGGATTATCATTTGGAACATTAACCAAAGAGCAAAGACTAGAAAACAAAAATAGCTATGAGACAATTGATATTGTTCTTTCGGTTATTTTAGTGATTTTAATTATAGGTGTTCTAAGTTACTTTACAGGATAACAACAATTAAGTTACTTCGAATATTGTTCTTTTATTGTGGGCTCTCCACTTAAATACCAATTTGATTTTAAAAAAATATCTGATTTTAATATTGTATCTATAAAGTCATCGCCTCTATTAAAAAAAGAATGCTCTGCTCCATCATATAAAACAACATCACATCTACTACCAACTGATTCCATAATTTTTTTATAATTTATAATCGTTTCAAAAGGTACTATCTTATCTTTTATCCCGGTTAAAATGATAGTAGGCGGAGATCCTTTAGAAATATTATGAATTGGTGAAGCATCTGAAGGATTATCAATCCATAACCACTTCTTTGAACCAAAATCGATAACTGGATTATATAAAACTAAAAGATTAGGTTTAGAACTTATACCTAAGTCCTCATCTATATTATCGAATAAATCAATGTTAGCTGTAACTGCGGCTAAATGTCCGCCCGCAGAACCACCAGCAGCAGCAATTCTATCGGGGTCAATAGAAAATTCATTTGCATTTAATCTTAAAAATCTTATTGCTGACTTTGCATCTTCAATGGCTTGAATAGGACTTGTTCCGTGTTTATTTTTTATCCTGTATTCAGCTGAAACAGCTACCATACCACGAGATGCAAAATACATAGATTGTCTTTCAAACTGTTTGTAGTCCCCAGAATTCCACCCTCCGCCATGAAAAAAAATAATACAATTGTACAGCTTAGAATTATCAAAATCTAATGGCCTATAGAAATAGAGATTTAAATCTGTTTGGTTAGTTGATTTGTAAAGTACTTTTTCAGGCTTTACAATAACTTTATTATTCTGAGAAAGAGATATAGAAGATGAAAAGAAAAAAAATGAAATTAAAACAAATCTAAATCTATACATTTTTTTAAAGGTTAATTTCTTAATGTATTAATTTTTTTCTTTCTAATTCACTTATTTCTTCAAATTGTTTTTTGGTAAATTTACTCATTAACTCACCAGAAGCAATAGAAAAGGTCTCCTTGTAAATTACATCAATTTCATTTTTAGATAAATTTTTTCCAGCAGTCAGATTGTTATTTCTAGCATATTTATCGTAAAGCACTTTCTTTAAAAACAAAGCTTGATTTTTATTCATCATCATTTCAGAGGCAATAAATTGACTTATAACTTTTGACCTATCATTCGCCCATTTATTATTACTAGCAGGTTTTTGTATTTTCTTATTCTGGTTTTTTACAACAGGTTCTGGTTCATTAATCAACTGAGAATTAAAGAATCTAGAAGCTAATGTTTGAAATGTTGTTTTAATCCTTTGCTGCTCTGGATAATCTATTATATTTTCTGTTTCTAGTGGATCATTTTTATAGTCATATAATTCTTCTGCATGAATATCCTCAACATAAATTGGCTCAGTACTTTTTTTATTTTTAATCCATACTGTGTATCGATGTCTTTTTGTTCTAAAGCTATATCCCATTATATTCCCGTGTCTAGGATATTGACTGACAGCAAAAATTTTTGAAGTAGTTTTCTGTCCTAACATTTGATTTTTTAAACTAATACCGTCTATATCATTAGGAGTTTCAACATCAACTAAATCACATAAAGTTGGAAAAACATCGATAAATTCAGAAGGTGAATTAACCTTTATCATTTGGTTAATTCTGGGGTCCTTAATTAATAAAGGAGATCTAGTTGACTGCTCAAAATTTGTGTGTTTTGTCCATTGGCTATGATCTCCTAAATGAAACCCGTGATCTCCCCATAGAACAATAATTGTGTTTTTTTCTAACCCTTTTTCAACCAACTTATCGATAATCTTACCGATTTGTGCATCAATATAACTTGTTGCTGCATAGTATCCATGAATCAATTTTTTTTGAATATTTTCAGGTAAGATTAACAACCCTTCATCATTTTCTATATATTCAATTTCTGGCGTAACATATGTATCGATTTCCCACCCTCCTTTATAAGCGATATCAACTGGGTTTTTACTTTTAGTTCTAAAACTTTCAATTCTTATTTCTCGCTCATCATATAAATTCCAATATTTTGTAGGTGCATTAAATGGTAAATGTGGTCTTTTAAAACCAACTGCTAAAAAAAACGGCTTTGAATTATCCATTTCATCTAATAGTTCTAAAGTTCGATTTGCAATTGCTCCGTCAACATAAGCTCCATCAGGCACATCTGCATTCTCGTATGGTGGTTTGTATCTTTCAGACTCATATTTGTTAAGGTTACTAACTCCTTTTTCAATACCCTCTTGTCTGAACTTTGATCGAATCTCCCTATTTTCTTTTCCTTGATAGAAACCTCCTGCAGGAAATTTAAAACCTTCAGGAAATTTTAACTCAGACTGAGTAATGAAAGGAATAGACCATGAAGGTTTATCCATGGAACTATCAATATTTCTGTTATCAAAAATTTTACCAATACCAATTGTCTGATAACCATTATTTCTAAAATGCTGGGGGATGGTTATTATGTCAGGATTCATCTCTCTCATTTTAGTTTTTAAATCCCAAACCTTTGTTTTATCAGGTCTTTTTCCTGTCATAATACTTGCACGAGAAGGGCCACAAATTGCTTGTTGAGTATGGTTATTTAAAAATACTGTTGAAGTTTCAGAAAGCTTATCAATATTTGGAGTTATAGCAAATTCATCTCCAAAACTCCCAATACTTGGTTTTAAATCGTCAACCGAAATAAATAAAATATTTGGTTTATCATTTTCTTGCGAATAAGAAATTGTTAAAGTTATAAATAGAAAGTAAAATAGTGATGATTTTAATAAATTCATTATAGTCATTTTATTTTTGAATTATTCTAAGTGTTAAAGTCGCTAGTTTAGAAACTGAAAAGGTAAAAAGTCCAAATAAAGGAGATAATAAAGCTACTTTTAAACCTCCTGCAATTATTGCTGGTTCAGCTGCCCCACTTGCTTCAAGCGCATCAAAAGCAGTTATTAATCCTAAAAATGCACTCATTACACCTAAAGCTAAAGCTAAAGTGCCGCTATCACTTATATGTTTAAACATTTTTGTTGAAACTTCGTTATTTGATTTGAGATTTAAAATAGATTTTACTGTGAAAAATATTGATACTAATAGGCATATCAGAATAAGAGACATAAATAGCGCTCCTCCTTCCAAAAATCTATTAAATAATGTTGTTGCTAATATTGTCATAATTCTTAAAATTTTTAATTTGTTATTTTTTAAATATCAATAAAAATTAATAATTATCATAACTTTAGTACAGGTTAAATAACAAATATGGAAAAATTAATAATATATTATTCAATAATAATTTTATTAGTGACAAGTAAAATATTTGCTCAAGACTATAATAAGGATGCTTTTCTAAAAGACTATTCTGGTGAGTTGATAATTACCACTCAAGTTAGGGGTGAAAGAAATAAGGCAATTTTACGTGGAACAGAGGCAGATAAAAATAGAGAATTTGTTTTAAAAAATTATACTGGTATCCAGCCATCTATATACCCAGCGTGGGATGGAGGATTTTGGCCTAAGAAAAAACCTAGCTCATTGAAAAATTTTAAAGTTGAAACTGCATTTCTTGATGAGTTGGTAAACTGGGGTGTTGAAAATGACTTTCATATAATGCATCATTGTTTGATTTTTCCAAATAAATATTTTCCTTCTTGGTTTGCAAAAACAAATTACTCTGCTAGCGAATTAGAGTTTATAATTGAAAAATTCATTACTGACGTCATTAATTCAAATGACAATAAAAATAAGGTTGATGTATTCAATGTAATTAACGAAATATTTGCAATGGGTAAATCTGGGAAATATAGAGTCTCGGGGGATGAGAAAGAGGATTGTAAATGGATGGATATGGGATTTGAAAAAGATATGTCAGGTTTGACGGGTGACGAAAAAGTTAATGATGAGCATCCAATCTTTGTAAGAAAAGTATTTAGTGTTGCTTCAGAATTAACGGATGCTAAATTAGAAATTAGAGATTTTAATATTGCTTTTGGAGGAAAAAAGGCAGACGGTATATACCAACTAATTAAGCATTTGAAAAATACGGGTGTAAGAGTCGATGCAGTTGGGTTTCAGTGTCATTTAAACGCAGGTATAAAATACAATTACAAAAATTTAAGAAAAAATATTTTGCGGTTTATTGATTTAGGAGTTGAAGTATATATTACTGAGCTAGATGTGGGTTTAAATCTTTGGGGGCAAGTAGATAATCGCAAAAAAGTTTCTGATGTAATTAAAACTGAAGCTGATTGGGAATGGTTTTTTGAAGAACAAAATAAAATTTACTACAACTTAGTAAAAACAGCGAAAGAATCTGGTGTTAAAATAATTAGCGATTGGGGTTTTAGAGATGATATTCCTTACGGAGGGTGGAGAAAGAATCAAAAAGCTTGGATGGTTAATAAAGATTACTCTAGAAAAGGAGCATATTATGCTGTTTTGAAAGCATTATATGATGCCGAAAAAAAATTAGCAAATTCTTTTGAGTAATATTTTAAGGGGTTATGCTCTGAAGATTTTTTTATCACAATGGATCAGTTTATTCCGTATGGTTCTAAAGTTTGAATAGTACCATCGTCATTATATTTAATCTCAGCAATTTTTACTGATCTCAAATGGGTAACTCCTTTAGAAAGTGAAGAATCATGATAAAATAAATACCACTTTCCTTTAAACTCACAAATAGAATGATGTGATGTCCAACCGACTAC
>MDSW01131488.1_pt1 | contig 21632 bp, 17 predicted proteins | sample 811171 | NCBI WGS metagenome assembly MDSW01 (sample SAMN05326641, study PRJNA326480) | marine metagenome | isolation source: seawater | place: Atlantic Ocean: North West | collected 2012 | reverse complement strand
AAAGCCAACAAAATCGAGATTATCAAGAACTACAGCAGCAACCATAATCACAGCAGCATACACCACTCCTCCACCAGTGAAAACTAATCCCTTATGAGCTGCTCTTGCATTAGTTGATTTAACCAAATTATATCTCTTGGCAAATCCGATATACCTTCTAAAAATAAATCTTGATAAGAATACTGTAATAATTAATAATCCTAAATAATATAAAGGAAATGGAAACTCTGAATTCATAAATCAAATTTAATAATTTAAATAGTGTATATTATAATGTCATTTAAATTCTTTACTAAAAGAAAATAAATGAATTAAATTATATTTATGATATTTAATTTTTTTAAATCGAAGCCTTCTTTAAAAGAAATTATTCCTGATGGATTTGTGGACATTCACTCACATATCCTGCCGGGAATTGATGATGGTGCTAAAAATATTGAGGATTCTATTGACTTATTAAATAAAATGAAAAAATTGGGCTTTACAAAAATAATTACAACGCCGCATATTTATCCAGGACTTCATGACAACAATTTAAATTCAATTTCAAATAGTTACAATAAAATAAAGGAATTAATTCCAGATAAATTAGATGTAAGCTATGCATCTGAATACATAATTGACTCAAATTTTGAAGATTTAATTGATAAAAACGAACTTTTAACAATTAAAGAAAAATATGTATTAATTGAATTAAATTTCATCAATAAGCCTATGAATTTAGAAGATATTATTTTTAAATTAAGATTAAAAAATTATATTCCTATTATTGCTCACCCCGAAAGATATTTATATTTCATTGACGGTTTAGAAAATTTAAAAAAATATAAAAAAATGGGCTGCCTATTACAGATGAATCTATTATCTGCAACAAACTATTATGGAAGAAATGTGACAGGATTTTTAAAAAAATTACTAAACAAAGGTTTAATAGATTTAGTCGGTTCAGATATTCATAATGTTAATCACATCAAACAATTTTCAAAAAAATTAATTTTAACAAAAGAAAAAGAAATAATATCCAAAGTAATCCGAAATACAATTAGTACATTTAAATAAATTAGGAAATTATTTGATGGATTCTAGAAAAATAATAATTGACATCTTATTTAAAAATAAAGATGAAATTTTAGAGGTTGAAAGAATAAATGAAGAAAAAATCATAAAACTACTCAGTGAACAATTAATGATTCCTGCCTTTTATTTTAATCTCAAGAGACTTAAAATTAAAAATAGTTTTTCAAAAGATTTTTTTAAATATATTAGGCAGATTTATCAGATAAATAAAAACAGAAATAAAGAATTGATAATCGAAATAAATGAAATATGTCAAATCTTAGATTTACATAATGTAAAATATTGTTTTTTAAAAGGGGCTGCCCTATTGAAAAGACAAATCTTTGATGATATTGGGGAAAGAATGGTTGGGGATATTGATTTGCTTATCTCAAGTAAAGATTTTGAAAAAGGAATTTCTATCATAAAAAAATTTGGCTATTATGAAATTAACAAGGAAAATGATTATAGATTTTACAAAACACGACATTTTCCCAGATTAAAAAAAAATAATAAAATATTTGCTTTAGAGATTCATGAAAAAATTTCTGAAAAAAAAATAAAAGGGTTTGAAAAAATTGAATATGAAATAATACAAACAATTTCAGAAAATTGTCCTAATAATTTGTACATGCTTTTAATAAATATTATAAACCATCAGATTAATGATAAGGGATTTAATAAGTGTTCTTATTCATTGAAAAGCATATATGATTGTTGTTCTATTTTAAATAAATCTAAAAAAACTTGTAAGAATTATATAAGAAACACTGAATCATCAGTAATAAAGAATTATTTTTTTGTTATGAATTTAGTTACGTTAAAGAAAATTTATGTTAGATCAAATTTTTATGACCGAATACTAATCTTAAAATTTAAAATTTTAAATAAGTTTAAAATACTTAAGTATTTAAATACATTATTTGTTGATTTAATAAGTGATATTACGATTAGATATCATAAAGTATTAATTTATTTAACAAATAAAGATTATAGGTTTTTTATTTCTAGGAGAAATAACTAACTTTTATCTTCATCTTCGTAACCATAGGTATATCCATAATTATAGGAATATTTATAATTGTATTTATAACCGTACTGGTATCCATATTTATATCCATATGCTTGGCTAGCACCGACTCCGTTTAAAACAAAACTTATTTTTGGAAACTTTTCTTGAGTTATTAAATCTTTAATATAAGGTAAAACTGAATTTCTGGTATAGTTTGACCTCACACAATATATTGTGTTATCAACATATTTTGTAAGAAGCAAGGCATCAGAAACTAGGATTGACGGAGTTGTATCAATTATAATCGTATCAAACTGAGATTTTAATTTATTTAAAAATTCAGAAAATTGGTTTGAATTAAGTAACTGATTTGGGTTCGGAGGAATTTTTCCAGATGTAATATAAAAAAGATTATCTTCTTTTCTTAATAACTTTTCAATTGTTAGTGATTGATCCATTAAGTAATCTGTTATTCCAATTTCGTCTTTGAATATATTAAATTCTTTGTGTATCTGGGGGTTTCTTAAATCACAGCCCAATAAAAGAACTTTTTTGTTTAAATCTGTATTAGCAATAGTTTTGGCCAGATTTACAGAAATAAAGGTTTTTCCTTCTCCCTTAATTGTTGAAGTAACCAGAATCGTGTTGTTTTTCTTTTTATCTAAGTTTAAAATATAATTTATGTTAGCACTCAACATTCTAAATGCTTCTGAAATAATTGACCTATTTTGACTAATTTTATTTACGTCAAATAATGGTATTTCAGCTAAAACAAATGAAGATTTGAAATACTCTTCTAGTGTTTTTCTTGTATGTATTCGGTCATCAAATAAAAAGATAAAATAAATGATAGCTAAAGGAATAAACACCCCTAATAAAATAGAGGAGAAATAAAATAGTAATTTATTAGGTTTTACAGGTCTTAATGATGATCTTGAAAAATCAATTATTTTGATTGAAGGTTTAGTAACAGCAAAATTAATTGATGCCTCTTCTCTTTTTTGTAAAAGCAATAAGAAAAGAGCCTCTTTAATTTCCTGTTCTCTGTTAATTTCCCTTAATAACCTTTCCTTAAGTGGTAATTTTAGGAATTGTGAATTGTAATTAGCTTCTTTATCCTTTAAATTTTTGATGGTGTTATTTAGAGATTCTTTGTGATAATTTAGAGAACGAACTATATTTTTTTTAATAACATCCTTTGAAGATATCAATTCGATATATGAAGGATTACCTTTCCCTACAGAAAGTAAAATCTTAGAGGTTTGGATTATATTTTCATTGTACTCTGAAATTAGTGAATTAATTGATATATTATCAAGACCTAAATCAATGGGTATTAGATCTTCTTTATTTTCTGTAACTAAATCCAACAAAATTGTAGAAATCTCAAGCTGTGTTTCGGTTTTAAACAATTCAGCATTATAGTTTTGAAACTGAGATGAAGTTATTTCAGCATCTGACTCTATAAAACTTAAACCATTATCTTGCTTAAATTTTTGTTTTTCAATTTCAATACTTTCTAGTTCATTCTTTAAAATATCAAATCTTTCATCGACAAAATCAATGGTACGCTTAAAAACCAATCTTCTATCATATATTCCGTCCGAGTCAAAATTATCAATTAGCTTGTCAATTAACATATTGGATAGTTTTGGATTGGTGTGATAATAACTTATGCTTATAATATCACTTTTTTGACCTACAGGAAACACTTCAATTTCATTAATCAACTCCGACACAACATAAGAAACAGGTTTTATTTTTAGACTGAAGTTTTTATTTTTTAGGTTCTTTACAAAACTTTTTTCAAATGAAAGATTGAAATTAAGGTCGTTTTTTTCTAGATCGGTATCAAAATTTTTAAATGAATATGATTTTTCATATGTGAGATCATTAATAATCATTTCATTCTCATTAAAAGTGATTTCGTATTCATGTATAATAAATTGACTAATTAACTCATTATTAAGAGAAAAGTTATAATCCATTCCCTCAAACCAATCATCCCGATATTCTTGGTCTGATTTAATGATGCCATCTGAGTAAAACTCAATATTGAATTGTAAATCATTTACAACACTTTCTAATAATTTATATGATTTTAAGACTTCAATTTCATTATCAAGATTAATTGTTGACCTGTTAAATATTGTCATAGCAGTAGGCAGTGCCATATCTGAGTCCATGGCATCATCTAAAATCTCAATCTTTGCAGATGAAACAAAGTAGCTTGGTGAATATCTAAGGTAAATATAAGTTGCTGATAAAGATAAAATCACAGAAAGCAGAAAATATGGCCAAAAAGTAAAATATCTTAGAAATAATTCTAACGAGGAATTTGATTTAATATCACTTACCTTATTGTCTTCAAAAATCATTGATTTAATTATTAGTTATTAAAATGATGGAGGTTAATAAAAATGAAAGTAGGCTTAATAAAGTGCCTGAATTACCAATAATACCAGCATTTTTTACACGATTAACATTTGGATTAACTATTATAATATCTCCAGACTTTATATGAAATAGATCACTATCTAATATCGAAGAAGAGGTTATATCAAAAGAATTTACAATTTTATCCCCCTCTTGGATGTCTCTAAGTAATTTTATATTTTTTCTGTCTCCATTTATGGTTAAATCACCAGCAAGACCAATGGCCTTAAATATATTCATATTATTTTCTAGATAATTAAATGTCCCTGGATTATTGACCTCGCCCAATACCGTTACATTTGAGTTAACAATTGTAACTTTTACAGAATGGTTTGTGAGTTGTTCTGATTCTAGCAATTTGTTAAAAATTCTGATTTCTGCTTCTTTAACAGTAAGGTTTTCTAATCCTATTTCACCAATAATCGGAAAATTTATCATTCCTCTATTATCAACATTAAAACCATTTGCTTGTAGCATCTCTAGGTTATTAGCGTTATTACCAACAGAAGAATTTAAATTAAATTGTGTGATCAACTCTGGATCAGGGGAGAAAATATCAATTTTTAAAATATCATCAATCTTAATTAATCTATCGTTATAATTTGTTTTGATTAACTGTTGATTTTTTACATCTTGAATGTAATAAATATCCTTTTTTGTTGAGCAGGAACAAAAAATTAAGAATAAAGTAATAATAGTTAGCTTTTTCATAATGGATACAAACTTAATAATATTTATTTACTTCTAGCCCCCTTAAAAATTATGTTTAACATTATTTTAAAAAAATATGATAAATCGGTTTTAAATGGTGATTTAGTATATTCTTTTAAATAATTTTTTTCTGATAATATCATTTCACTTCTGTTTTTAGGAATATCCGCATAATAGGGAGGTAATAAGCCTGGTTTAAATTTTGATCTGTAATCAATAAATTCCTTGGGATAAGTTTTAAGTTTAGCAAAGCTCAACGGTCTTACACCAACTAGTTTAATTTCTCTCTTAAATAAATTGATTAACATAGGTAATTCATCTATCCAATATTTTCTTAAAATCATTCCTATTCGTGAAATTCTAAAATCAAAATCGGGCTTATCACCAGAATGAGAACCATAAGTTGAATATACGAGTTCTTGAATATATTCAGAGTAAGGATACATAGTTCTGAGTTTAAAAACTTTTATAATTTCTTTATTTTTTCCACATCTCTTTAAAGAAATTAAGATACTGTAGTTAATATTTTTCATCTCAGTATTCAGTTTTTTTTTACAAATCAAATATGTTTTTTTATCTTTTGTATTTTCTCCTAATAGTTCAAAGCCAAAAAAATATAATCTTCCAATTATTTCTGTTTTGTGGAGTAATCTATTTTTGTGTGAAAAAATTTCATATATTTTTCTAGTCAATGAAAACTTTGCGAAGAATCTGTGAAATAAAATATCAAATAAAACTATAATATAATTTAATGGAAATAGGAAATTTTCCTTGAGTCTATTTTTTCGATCAGAGTAAGTTTCAAAAACAAAATAAGCATAACCTCCAATGCTAAGGCTCAAGTTTGATTCATAAATGAATTGATTTAAACTTTTAATCTGATTAAGAAGTATTGAATTTTCAAATTTTTTTAAATCTTCAAATTCATCAAAATATTTCATAATCACTTAATTTCAATTTTATAAAAATAAAATAGTTAATTTGAATACTTTACAAATTTAACCCGAAAATAAATTAATTATTAAAAATAAAATTGGTAAATATGATGTCTAATATTATTTAATATAATTTTTTAATGGAATTTACTTTCTTAATTACCATACTAAAATCTAATCCGATAATCTCTAAATACCATCTGAGAGATTGATATCTGGGAAAGTTTTCTTTAAGAGCAATATCCAAAGCATATTCCCTTGAAATCATTCCCTCTCTAATCTGATTACTTCTGAATGTATCAAACTCAGAAAATCCTGCAACAGTAAAATATATATAATTGTAGAAACTCGCAGTACCATCACCAATTCTCCAAGTCGATTTTAAATCCTTAGCCTTTTCCCAATTATAGTTATTTATTATCAAATCGTTGATCTCACTTTCATTCCACGCATAATAGTCAAAAAAATGATAGTAATCTTCTCTTGGATTTAAATATCTAGAAAGAAAAGAATCGATTGTATCAAGATTAGAAATATTAATGTAATATGGGTTTTTAATAATATTTTTGGCAACAAATGAAAAAAGTTTAAGTTTTCTCTTTGCACTTAAAGAATAAATCATTTCTTTATTCCACTCAGGCTTAACACCGCTAAAACCAACCTTAAAATCGGTATTTTCTAAAAAATTGATTCCCCAAATATTGAGTTTAATATTATTCTGTTTTTTTATAATATTTGCATACTTAAAAAATTGTTTGTCACCTGCCATGAATAAAGGAATCATACCCAAATGAGGATTTTTTAGCCAAGCTTCAATATTCAATTTTATATTCCTTCTTTTCTTTTTTATATCGGCCGCCACAATTATATTCTCAACCCCCAATGATCCACAAGTCCTTGCGATATTTCTTCTTCCTAAATCAGTCAACATTCCCCAATCGTAAGTATAAGCGATAGGATTAAGTCCTAATTTTTGCTTTACATAATGAAGAACAAAGGTGCTATCTCTACCTCCACTAAACGGAATTAGCACATCAGCTTTCGAATTACTACCTGACCTATAAGGCGCTACCAGTTTATCCAAAACACTAAATGGTTTAACCTGATTTTTGGGCACATAGTTATTACAATAGTTACACACTCCTTTTTCATCAAAATCAATATATGGAAAGGTTTCAGGCAAAATACATTTAGTACATCGTTTCAATTCTTTAATCTCATTATAATTATACTGAAGGATTTGCTTGTAATTTGTGCTTTTGATTTGAAAAATTTCAGGATTAATCACCATTGATTTTTTATCATTTTTATTTGCAATAAATTCTTGATTGAAATTATAATTTGAGGAATTTTCGTATTTAGTGAATTTTACTGATTTTTTAAATTTTATTTTTCTTAAGCGTAAATTGTTAATATCTACTTTTACTAATTCATTTAATTTGACCTTGTTTACAGTTAAAATTTCATCAGTAAAAGATTTTAATTTAGCTTTTTTGATTAATTTTTTTAAAAAATATTTTTCTGATGCAAAAACAAAGAAATCTTTTTCATTTGTAAGGTAATATAGCGATCCATTATTAGTGTAGAGTAAAAGTGAATCAGAAACTGGAAATATTGCACTTGATATAGTGCCTTCAATATTTTGATTTAAATAATCAAAAGTTTTTTCAATAGATTCATTTTTCTCATTAAAATTACTTAGAATAGAGGGAATTATTTCAGAATCTATTTCATTTTCTCTGATAATTTCTGGAAATTTTTTATAAAGCTGATCCACATTAGTAATAATTCCATTGTGGATACATGCAATTTTATCTTTTATCACAGGTTGGTTATTTTCTTTTTTTAATTGAGAACCATTTGTAACCAATCTAGAATGTCCAAATGCAAAAAAAGAGTTATTTGATTTTATAGAGTTTTCAATTAATTTTTTAGCTGAATTATTATTTATAAGCTCTGAAATTGAACCATTATATTTTAGCGTTGATAGAGTTTTTTTATTATAATCATAAACAGATATACCTGATGAATCTTTACCTCTAGCCTCTGAGATTAAGGCAATTTCTTTAAAGACTTTTTTATTGTAGTCTTTTTTATTTTTAGAAATAACTCCAAATATTCCACACATATTACATTATATTTATCTGTTCAAACATGAAATCTGTAAGATCAATTGTATCCCTGATTAGTTTTTTTCTTTTTTCTAAATTTTGATTTTTATAATTTGGGTCTCTAACTATATCTTCAGAAATAGACATTACTGACTTAAAATTATTTAAATTAATCTGATAGCCAAGTTTATATTTATCAATTAATAACTCTAAATAGCATACATTTTTATAAAAATGACTATACCATATGAATGGTACTCCTAAAAATCCTGCTTCCGCACACATTGTTTGACTGTCTCCAATAAATAAATCACTATAATATATCACATTTAAAATTTCACTTGAATTGATTTTAATTTCAAATTTCTTTAAATCTGATGGGATGTCTCTTTCAGAGACTATTTTTACAGAACCATATTGGGATAATAATTTAATGAGTAATCGTAAATAATCATCCGTAATTCCTTTCTTGCCCACATCATGAGTAGCTTTCAAAGAAACTAATCTAATTAAAAAGAATCTATCATTTTGGAGTTTCAATTTTTTTATTATTTGAGGGTTTGGGTTGAAGTAATTTGGGTGTAAATAAGCTGATTGTTTAATACCATCAAATTTAATTTGTTTATTGCTGAAGAAGCCTAAATTGACGCATGATGGTGTGATTATTTTATCCGCGAACAAAAACATCACAAACTGTTCAGGAATTGCATTTAAATGATCATCTGTGAAGTGGTAGGTTTTTATTCTCCTAATTTTACCTATAATTCCAAGTAAATCATCCGTAAAAAATAAATCATATTTTTTGCCCATAGTATGTCTATATAATCTAAAAATAGTTCTAAATAAATTTATTACAGCACTTAAATAAATTGGAATACCTGGGATTTTACGTCCCTCTTTAAAAATATTAGTATAATTCCACCCCTCTTCTATTACTAAATCTTCAACTACATCCTTTGTAATTATAGTTACATCAACTTCATGTCCATTTTTGATTAACTTATTTATTAAATTTTTAAACAAATGAAATTTAGAGGGGTGTATGAAGTGAAATAGAATTTTCATGATCAATTAATATATTTGTGATGCCATGTATACACATTTATCCATTTCCAAATTTCCCTAGAACAATCTAATTTGCCTTTTAAATGTAGCTGGTATTGATTTTTTGCTTTATTGACATCAAAATAGCTTAATGACTTGAAAGATTCTGAGTTTAAAATATCATTAATTAAAACGTTAAATTTTTTTGATCTCAACCATTTTTCCCTTGGATTAGAAAAACCCTTTTTATCTAACCGATAAAAAATTCGTTTAGGTAATATTTCTTTATTTGCAGCTCTTAAAATCCATTTAGTTTCTCCTTTTGATATTTTTTTATTCGATGGTGTTGATAATGTAGCCTCAACTAGTCGATAATCTAAGAAAGGCACACGTGACTCAATTGATGAATTCATGGAATTTAAATCACCCCATTTAAGTAAATGTTCTAATTTAAACTCAAAATGCTGAATAAGTGAATCAGTTAAACTTTTTGGTTTATATAGCATTTCATTAATATTTGATATTTCTATTGTTGAGGACATATCATTTATAAAATCTTTTGAAATACTTGGGGAAAAATTAGCTGAAATACTATTTTGAAATTTGGTTGGCAATAGATAATATAGTAGATACTTATAAATTGTTAAGGACTTATGTTTCTTTATGTAAAAATAGTTTTCTATCAAGAATGTTAAAAATTTGAAATTTTTTATTAACTCGATATAATAGCTTCCAAAAAAAGAATGGTATCCTGCAAGCTGCTCATCTGCTCCTTGACCGTCGAGTGTAACTTTTACATATTTTTTGGCTAACTGCATTACCTTGTATTGAATATATGGTCCAGTGTCAGGAACAGGCTCGTTATGTGCCTCAATAAAATTCTTATAATCATCATAAAATGTATTTTCGTCAGGACTTGTAAAATACATGTTTTTAACAATGGATTCGTATGATTTAATAAAGTGACTTTCATCATTTATATCATTTTTTTCAAAAACAGCAGAAAATGTCTTTAAGTCCTTTATTTTGAAATCGTTAATAATTGAACTAACAATTGATGAAGAATCAATTCCACCACTTAAACTTACCCCAAGTGGAACATCTGACCTTAATCTCAATCTGATTGAATCATTAAATAAATTCTTGTAATCGAGTATTGATAAATTATGATCTGTAGTAATTTTATCTCTCAAATTATACCACTTACTTATAACTACATTGTTGTTAGAAATTTTCATATGACATCCATGAGGTAATTTTAAGATATTATTAAAAAAGGTATTATTTGTTTGATCAGTTCGATTAAACAATAGATAATCATACATTATTTTATTATTAACACTTTTTTTTACTAAAGGTAAAATTGATTTAATTTCGGATGCAAAAATTAATTTGTTATTATCATGATAATAATAAAATGGTTTTATCCCATATCTGTCTCTAAAAGAATAAACATCGTTAGTTTCTTTATCATAAATAACAAAAGCAAACATGCCATTAAACCTCTTAACACAATTTATACCCCACTTTAAAAATGAGGCTAAAATAACTTCGGTGTCGGTATTGGTTTTAAAATTATAATAATCGGATAATTCTGCTTTCAACTCAATATAATTAAATATTTCACCATTAAAGATTATCATAAATCTTCCGTCATTTGTGAACATAGGTTGATGACCTAGTATTGATAAATCTAAAATGCTCAATCTAACAAAACCAAAACCAAAATTATTATTTATAAACACTCCTTCATCGTCAGGACCTCTGTGTTTAATTTTTTTCATCATTAATTCAATTTCGGATTTGATAATATTTTTTTTATCAAAATTTATAATCCCTACTATTCCACACATATTAGTCTATTTTTTTTAATATTTGAGTTAGTGCATAAAATATTTGGGCTTGAGGCCAACGAATATATGGTACCTTATGAAAGGTATTAAGGGTTGTGACTCGAGTAACAAAATGACCCTTTTTTAGCTGAAAATTTGAAATCAGATCATTTGCTAACCAAATTGACTTTTTAAGTGAGCCAGGAATGATATCATTAATTAAACATCCAAGATTTATTCCCTCAGCGTAATCATACATTTCATGTTTTCTCATTTTCATATATAAAGGTTCAGAAAAATATTTTGGTCTTCCTGAATCAAAAAATAAGTTTTTTCTATAATATTCATATCCCTTAATAATTGAATTTAAAATTCTTTTTTCATTTAAAATTTTGTAACATTTAAATAAATTTCTCAAAACAAAGACGGTATGAAAATTATCGATTGAATTATCTTTTGGTGGTTTGGCTTCATAATACCACTCCCCCTTTTTTCCCTGAAAAGATAATACAAAATTAATATTTTTTAGAGCTGCATTTTTATACTTTATTTTATTTGTCAACATAAATGCATCTAATAATATTGATGCACGATATGTATTCGCATTTATTACAACATCGTATGTTGTTGGACTATAACTAGAGCAATATGTTCCATTACTCATTTTTGTTTCATTCAAATCCTCTAATGCAAAATCTGCTATCGATATACAAATCTTTTTACTTTCTTCATTTTGGGTTAATTTAAAATGCTCTAAAAATGCCCAAAAAGCATAGGGTGTTATTGTTATCAAGGGAATTCCAGGTTTCCAAAATCCATACTGAGTCTGCCATCCAAAAGTATATCCCCATGCATAGCCAGAATACCCGTCAGTTGAAGTTGATTTTATATATTTTAAAATTTCCTCAGCTCTTGTTAGATATTCTTTGTTATTGTAAATAGTATATAAATTTAAAAAAGCCATAGCGAGATGTGAATCACCTATAACCTCTCTTTTTTTTTCAGAATATATTTTCTGTAATTTAGGAAGAAAATTCTCGAGAAGTAAGCCCCACCCTGCCAAAGGTGCTCCTAAGAGTTTATTCTTATAAAAAATTTTTTTTGCTAATATTCCTGTTTTTGAGCTCCAGTAATCCATCCTGTCATAAGAACTGTATCCATTCAAATCAAGCCAGTTAAGAAATTTAAATATACTTTCCTCTAATCTTTTTTTATTTAATTTATACATCATTAATTTTTAAAGATATTTTGTTAGCAACATCTATAGCATTTTTTATTGAAAAACGCATCTTAGTTTTATTTACATTTTTTTTAATTCTTTTAAATTCTTTCTCATCAGAGATTTTAATTAATAAAGTTACTAAACCTTCAATATCTCCTATATTAAAGAAAAGGCCATTGAAATTATCCTCTATAATATCTTTCTCAGAACCAGCTTCAGTGGTCACAGGAACTAATCCAAGAGACATTGCCTCAATAAGTGCTAATGATAAGCCCTCATTTTCAGAGGCTTGAACATAAACTTTAGAAGATTTTAAAAATTCATAAACATTGTTCGAATAGCCCGGTAAATGCACTAGATCTTCCAATTTTAAATCAGTAACCAATTTTTTTATATAATCCATTGTTTCACCATCACCTAATAAGCATAATTTTAGTTCAATTTTATTATTTTCTTTTAAATTATTTACAGCCATAATAATGTCTTCTAATCTTTTTCTTTTTTCAAATTTGCAAACAGATATCAGATCATATTTATATTTATTTATGGTTTTATCAGTAAACCACTTATCATCAACACAATGAGGAAATATTATAATGCGATTGTCAGGAAGATTATGTTCAATCAGCTTATTTTTCATATTGTTTCCAGTAACCGTAACAATATCACTATTTTTACAAACGTATAACAATAACCAGCCAATAATACTATTTGATGCTATATATGAGTAAAAATCACTACCAATAAACCCAATACTAATTGGGGTTTTACTAAGCTTGGCAATAATCCAAGCCACTAGCCCCCAGGGCATCGGATTAAAAGTGACAATATGATTTATCTTGTGATTTTTTAGTATTCTAATAGAAATAAATAAAATTTTAAAAAAACTCAAAATAAAATTACCTTCCGTGAAGTTATAGTGAAGTGAATTAGGAATATTTTTTTGTGGTTTCTTATACCTAACAATATGAATTTTTTTTATTTTTTTTTGTACGGCAAACGGGTAAGTGTGATACCAAACATTCGCATCACCAGTTTTACCTATCCAAAGTATCTCCATATGATTTAGTTCTATTAATTTTTATAATTTTGTTATTAAGGGCAATTCCTAAAAGGAAGAAAAGTGTTCCATGAAAATAAAATCTTAAATAAAATTCGTTCGAATATGTAATAAAATCAATTAAGAAAAGGATTAACAAAGTACATATTGATAAGTGTATGTAAGTGAAATTAGAGGTTTTTAGTATTTTAAATAAAATAGAAATTACAGTGTAAATAAATAAGAAAACTCCAATAATTCCTGATTGTAGCAATATCCAAACAAAGCTCATCCTACCCCCATACCTAACGCCATAATTATCTAACATCAAATTTTCACTTGCTTTTCCAAAACTAGACTCAACCAATTTCCCAGGTCCTTCTCCGAATAAAATTTTAATTGGTTCTTGATCAATAATATAGTTCATAAAATATAAAAACCCTGCAACTCGCTGCATTTCTCTAAAATCCTCTTCCCTGGAGTCATTATAATCAATTGAATATGTAAGGAAATAATTAAAGTCAAAACTTCCACCAATTTTATTTTCAGGATTTAATGAAGGACTTAGTCTAACTGATGCATAAAAAATTAGGACTGCCAAAGGAAATACTAGGTAAATAATTCTCAAGCTTATCAAACGCTTCAAAAATTTAAACTGATATATAAAAAATGCAACTAACAGAACCACAGGAACATACAAAACAATTGCTCTTTTCTCCCCGATTATACCGAACAAGAAAAAACCTATTATTAAAAATATCATAGTTAAATCTTTTTTGTACAGATAATTTGAAAAACAGAATGCAATAGCAAAACATGGTAGAATGGAAGATACACTACCAGATTTTACAGACAATGTTCCTATCAATCCCTGCTCACTTTGACCAAGAAATAAATACTTTAAAAAGGATACGGGTATCTGAATTATAAATAGGAAAATTAAAAAGTAAAAAATATTCTTTAAAAGTTTTGTGTCATTTTCATTGCTTATAATTATAAAGTATAAATAAGGAAATAGTAAATAAGTTAAATAGTAAATAAATGAAAAAAGATCTATTCCGTTAAATTGAAAAGAAATAAATAATGAAATTAATGTAAATAAATAGACTTTTAAAAATAAAATTTTCTTTAACTCAAAAGCAATTAATTTTAAGCCTAATAAAATAATAATAATTAAAGGCATACCTAATTTGTGAATCGCAGAAGGAAGGTCTAACAAATCAAAAATACCTTGAAACATAATAATAAACCATAAAGAAAAGTGCAGTATATATTTAAGCATCAATTACTTTTTTTAAATGGTTATTCACAATAAAATTCCAATTAGAGTTTGAAACAGATTTGGAAATTTCAGAAGAAAAAATATTTTTTCTGATTTTATATAATTTGATTAACGCCTCACACATACTTTCTGAATTATCACTTATTAAAATACCATTATTTGAATTAATAATTTCTTTATTAGCGAGGGTAGATGTGGCAATACAAAAAAGACCAGATAATAAATATTCATATGTTTTTGTAGGGGGCTGAAAATTAAAATAATCATCAATAGGGATATAACTTATTCCAATATTACATTTATCAAAAAAAGTCTTTAATTCACTAAGGGTTTTACGTCCATGCAAAAACACATCATTTTGCAAATTATACTTATTAATTTCTTCATTTATTTTATTCACCTCATTGTTATCACCATATCCAACAATATCATATTTTAATCTTACATCAGGATGTTTTTTGTAAAACAAATAAATTGATTTTACAGTTTTTTCAATTTCCCTTGAATTAAATGTGCCTACATAAAGTAATTTAAATTTATTATAGGTTTTTTTTGATTTTGAAATATAATCTGCTCCTAAAGGTAAAATGAAATAATTTTTTAATTGAAATTTTTTAGCAAGACCCTCTGAGATAATTGAAATTTTTGAGAAAAATAAAAGATTAATTCTAGTTAATAAATTTTCATACAATCTCTTTAAAATATTTTTTGAAACTGACGAAGTTCTGATGTCCAAGATTAAATTTTTATTTACAATAAAAAAGGTTAATAAGAAACAAAAATTGAAATTTACTAAAAATACAGTTGAATTTGGATTTGAATTACAATATTGAATTATAACTTTAAAATATCTGTAAGCCCTGAAAAAAAGATTTGTTGCGTTTGAAACCTCAATAGTTTGAACATTATTAAGATTTTGCCTAGGTAATCCCTCATCAAATGAAATATAACTGATTATATATTTTTTTAAATACTTACAGTAATAATAAGTATCTGTATGATATCCAAATTGAGGTTTATTTATAATTATCAGTTCTGATTTCATCAGTTTATATATGATTTGATTTTTTTCCTAAGTGATATTGGAGTTTCAATAAACTTTTTCAAATTTTCAGTTTCTAAACATCTATCCGAAATACTAGCTCTCTTGATTTCAAAATTATGTTTATTAAAATTTAAACCACCTCCATTTTGACTAGAAAAATAATATTTAATATTGTTATCTCTTAGAATTTCTAAATCAATTGAGTCAAAGGTATTACCAAAATCTCCATATGGAAAAGAATATACTGGTAAATAATAATCTTTAAAACTAGATAAATCATTTATTGAATTTTTAATTTGTATTATTCTAGACACCATATCTAAATCAATTGATTTGTAATGGTTTTTTGAATGAGAGCATATTGATATTATGTCAGGATTCATATTATATATATCATCTGAATTTAGATATAATTGAAATTTTTTAGTAAAATCTAATAAATTTAAACCATTACTTTTAAACACACGATTTACAAATTCGTCTAATTCTTTATGATTATTTTGGTATAAATCTATTTTTGAAAATTTTGAATAATCTATGTTTAGTGATTTCAAAAGTTGGATTTTTGATAACCATAACAAATCATTATTATTAAGAAAATCGGTTGTAATACAAATGGTTGCAGGGATAGAATGTTTTTCAAGCAATGGATAAACATTTAAAAAATTATCCCTGTATCCATCGTCAAATGTGATTATTAGGCTATTTTTAGGAATTGATTTCTTTGAAAAAAAGTCTCTAAGACTAATGATATTATAATTTTCCTTATAATACATTAAATGGCGTTCAAATATATTTTCATCGACAAACATAGTAGGCCCAAGATTATCTAGTAAAAAAGATTTAGTATCTGAAACTGAGTGGTAAAGAACCACTTTTGTTGAAGAAAAAATTCTTGATTTGGAAGTTAATATTAAATCAATGCTGTCAATAATTCTATGATAAAATTTTTTATTCATTTAAAAGTGATAAATTTTCAGCAACAACCTTAGCTATTTTAATATTCATTTTTTTTGAAAGATAAAGATTACCAATAGATAGATCTTGTTTATTAGTCTTGACATCTTTACCAGACTTAAACTTATTTAATAAGTTGATTATAAATCTTGTTCCCTCTTTTGTTAATTTCATCTCAATACCGTATATGGATTCTGATTTATTTAGAGTTGGAAAACAAACTCCGAATATGTCACCTCCATCAATTTTTTGAGTGAGCTTGTGAATTGTAACTGCAATTTTTCTAAAATCTTTATTATAAACACAAAATGGAGTGCAAAATGAACCTCTGTAGTGAGGACTGTATCCCCAGTGTAAATTAATGGTTGTTATTTTAGCTAAATCAATTATTCTATTGACAACCCAGCCTCCTCCGTGTACTATAATAATATCAGGGGAAATTGATTTAATTTCATCCAACCAGTCAATAAAGCTTTTATTTTCATCATAATAGGTTTTTATATCATCATTAATCTTGTTGTAGTTTTGGGAAAATATCTGATTGCAAATCATGATTTTTTCATCTTTTGATTGTGGGTATAAAATATTATCAATTTTAATATTATTTTTTCTGTTTTTTAAATACTTAAAAAAATTAAATTTATATTTTTTAAAAAATTTTTTTAGTCTACTTAACTGTGTACCTTTTCCATTAATAAAGACGGCTTCAATTTTGTGTGAATTATTTATTGTATTTGTAAAATAATTTTGGTAGTAATTAGATCCTGTTAGAATAATAATTCTCATGATTTATTTTTTTTATCTAATAAGTCAGCCAAATTTATAAGTTTTAATTTAATTAAAACATAAATAATTAGCAGTGATAATATAATTTTGCCTAAGGTATAATAAAGGTTAAAATCAATAAGTAAGTTATTGAAAAAGATTAATAGAATTGAGAAAAATAAAAAAATACAAATTGAGCCAATTAAAACCTGTTTAGAAAATAAATCAAAAATATTATTTCTTAGGTTATAAAATAATAATAAAAAATAGCATAAGTATGTGATGAAAGAAGAAATCGCAGCCCCAATGGTTCCAAAATAATTAATTAAATAATAGTTTAGAAAAACATTAATTACAGCTGAAATGATTGCTAAAAAACCAATCATTTTAAATCTTTTCTCATAAGTGTAAATTGTAGCAATCAAATTTGATAATCCTAAAAAAAATACACCTGAAATAATCCAAGGAACAATATTAAGTGCAGAGATAAACTTTTGATCAATAAATAGATTAAAAACTTCATTAGAAAAAATCAAAACAAAGAAAACAACAAGTGAAAAAGAAATTATATAATAATTTGAAATCTTCTTAATATTTCCAGTTAGATTTTTTTTCATGTTCTCATAAAAAATTGGCTGCCAGACCTGTGAAAAACCTAAAATTATAAATAGTGGAATTGAAGATAAAGTGTATGCAATATCATAAATACCAAGTTGACCAAGATCTGTAAAAATTTCAAGCATATATTTGTCCGTAGACTCCATTAATACATATGAAAAAACCGAGAAAACCAGAGGAAAACCTAAAATTAAAATTTTAATTAGCTTATTGAACGAAAAATTCAATTTTGAATAATTAATAATATCATATGATGCGAAAATAAATATTACAAAGTTTGATGTTAAAAGTGCTAATATCCTACCCATAGCATCAAGTTCTAATATAATTATAAGTAATAGAGTTAAAATAACCGAAATGAAGATTTTCAGCAAAGAAATTATTGCAACCCTATTTACCTTTTTTTTTGCAATCCATAAATTGCTCCATAATCTTACGGGTTGTACTGTCATTGCTGCAAGGATGGCTAAAAAACCGTAAGGCCAAAAATCAAAATCATTAAATAATTGTAAGAAAATTAAATCTCCGTAAAAAACAGAAAATAGTAAAAGTAAAATAGGTATTATAATTAAAAACCCAAATGAAGAGCCGACTAATCTCTTATTTTCAATACTTGAATCTTCATTGTCATAGTATAGCCGGATTGTTACTGAAATTATACCTGGATTATATATCATTCCAAGAATACCAATTATTAAGCTGTAAATAGCAATAATTCCAAAATCTTCGGGAAGTAAATAAAAAGTAATTACTGGCAGAATAATCAAATTAACAACTTTAGAAGAAATATTAACTAATGATAAAGAGATACCACCTAGAAAAAATTCTCTAATTATTTTTGTCATTTATTTTTTTTTTAAAAGATAAGTGTCTAATCCATGAGAAATAACTTCAAAATCAAATTTTAAATCTAAAATATTCTTTAATTTATTTAATTTTAAAACAATTTCTTCTTTCTTAAGACTCTTAAAATGATGGGTATATTCATCCTTTATAAAATATACCCTTCTTATTTTACCTAGATATTTTTTCATTCTTTCAAAAAATCTATAAAATCTGTTAAAATATAAGGTTTTGACCTGTGGAATTTCATCAGCTATTTTTTTTGAAATTATATTTAAAGAATCGTTTGAATAATTATTTATGTAACTATTCAATATCTTCGATTTATGCTTATTAAGTGACCAATTATTTCTAGAAAGCAAATGTTCTTCCAGTTTCGAAATTAGCTGACTGGTGGTTGAAACTTCGTCACAGACAAACGGGGAGAGCCAATTTACCAAACTTTCGTCTTTATTACATGTAAATGATATTGAGCTTTTACCACTTAAAATAGTTTCAATACCTGTTGTACAATCATAGTGAATTGAAATAGTTGATGCTAAAATCCAAGGAAGAACATTTCCAGAGTTATTTATAAATATATTTCCATGGTCAGAAAAGAAAGATTCATAATATTTGTCATTTTCTGAAGGATGTGGGCGAACAATAATACTGTATTCCTTAAATGTTTTTGCAACTTTAATAATTGAATCAATATAAATGCGCATATTATTTTTTTGCCAGGTCATCTTTTTCTTTATATCGTCAATAAAACTTTTGTTAAAATCTGGATGATTAGTCAAATATTTAATCTGATTGTCCCAGCCTCTATAAGGATTACCCATAGAGAAATTTAAGTTAAATAGTATAGTTTTTTTATACTTACTTGTAATTTTATCTTTATCCTCCTTATAAAAGTTAACATAAGGTTTTTTGAAAAAATCAAATCTTGGATTTCCGCTAACAACTAATTTTGGTAAAGGAATCTCCGGTCGGTTTTTTTTTACTAAATCCCTAATTTTACTTCCAGACAAGAAAAATAAATCAATAAAACCTAACATTTCTTTTGGGAAAATTGATTTTATAATATTGTCTTGATTTTTTGAAAAATTATTAGCCTCTTCGTCTAATATAAAGTTGCGACCTCCATTATCAACGACACTTTTCATTATATTTTTTTGATCCACTGAAATACTTTTGTATAGTAAACTTGCATTTTTTAAGTATTTTAGTTCGACGAAAATTGAACCTCTCGGGCCTATTAGAACATCAATATTATGTTTTAATAAAAAAGCACTAAGTAATAATTTTGAATCTAATTCTCTGACTAATGTTTCAATTGGAATCGCTATTATTTTTGACATACTAAAGACTTAAATTAATTATATCTTTATTTGCCTTCTTAAAATCTTCCGGTTTACCAATATCTATCCAATAGCCATTAATTGGATAATGTACTAATTTCATGTTCAATGAAATTATTTTATTCATCAGATCAGTAGCATCAAAGAACTTATTTTTTGGTATTATATTTATCAATTCTCTTTTCATCAAGTAAATACCAGCATTTGCATAGTAAGTATGTTCAGGTTTTTCATGGAATGATTTCACATCTTCATTTTGAGTTTCAAGAATAGCATAAGGGATAGAAACAACATGAGGTACTGAGGCTACTAAAAAATCTGCTTCTGATTTAATAAAAAACTTATAAAAATCTTCAAAATCGATGTCAGTTAAAAGGTCAGAGTTCATAAAAAGAACTAAATTATTTTTAAACTTATTAACCAAAGATAAAGAACCAGCAGTGCCTAAATATTTATTTTCTTTTACAATTTCAAAGTTGATATCAGAATTATAATTCATACAAAAATCCTCAACCATGTTACCAAGGTAATTAACAGAAACCGACTGATTAATTATTCCATATTTTAGAAGACGATCAAAGTTGTAAGAGATAATTTCTTTGTCTGCAATATGTAATAAAGGTTTTGGAGTATTATTCGTGAGAGGTTTTAGTCTAGTTCCTTTTCCTCCCGCCATTATCACCGCGTGTATTGGTAAAATTGATTTTGTTTCATTAAAATTAAACACCCTTAATAAATTACCATTTTTTGAAACTAGAGGAATTATATTTATCTTTTTTTCTCTTATTTTTTTCAACTTGTCTTCATCATAAATATTTTCTTCAAAAAATATAAAATTATCATTCATGATTTTCTCAACAGGACTTTCCAATTTAAAACCATTTAACAGTCCTCTTCTAATATCACCGTCAGTTATTGTACCAATAACTTTACCATTATCCATGACAAATAGAGTGAACCATTCACTTTGTTTATTTAATTTGTTTAGTGCACTGCTAATAGTGTCGAATGAACATAGTTTTATATCATATTTCATTTTCCTAATTTTTGATTATATGTTCTGAGTTTATAACTTGATCAACTTTAATATTAATTTTGGCTTTAAATTTTAATATGTCAACAAAATTTTTTTGTTCTAAATCACTTTTTTCGTTGGTTATCCTGAACCCTATATTTTCATTTGTGAAAAAATCATCTTTTTTAATATCATGTAGGGCTACAATTTGTTTTTCACGATTCTTATAAATAATCTCTTTATCATTTAAATTTTCAATATTACCGTTTCCAAGAATTAACAAAGTTTGATTAAGATTTTTTCGCATATCAATAAAGTCTTTTTTTGTAATTGCACTTTCATAATCAATTCTTTTATCACCTTTTT
>MDSW01222413.1_pt1 | contig 21644 bp, 23 predicted proteins | sample 811171 | NCBI WGS metagenome assembly MDSW01 (sample SAMN05326641, study PRJNA326480) | marine metagenome | isolation source: seawater | place: Atlantic Ocean: North West | collected 2012 | reverse complement strand
TGTATGCTAAATCGCTCATATCATCATTAAAGTAATCATTAATTCCAATAGTCATTGCAATAAACCCATAAGAAGCATAGTATGAACCCCACTGGTGTAGTGTTGTTTCAGCAGAAAATGCACCTGGAACAATTACTATACTTGGGTATGGCGGTACAGCATCTATAGGATAAAAAACGGTAGCAGCCAAATAATTTTCACTACTTATTAAACCATTTGATTCATTAAATGAACTAAATTGAAAAGGGCCATAATCAGCATTGGAATCGTCATTAGTAATATCTTCACATAAATTTATATCTTGATTCCATTCGCAAAAATCTTGGTAATACAGACATAAATCATAATCTAAATCAGAACATTCAGCTGTTAATAAATTAAGATTTAAAAATAAAATTAGTATTTTTGAAAAAAAATTAAATATTAGCACTTCTTTTAATCGTAAAGTATAATATTAACAATATTTATTATATCAGATATATTCACTACTTCATCTTGGTTAATATCAGGTATACATTCTAATTCAGCTGAATAAAGAATGTAGTTAACTATTAATATAATATCATTAATATTTGTTATTTCATCATTATTAATATCACCTATAGAAATATTTGAACATGAATTATCTTCTGTACATAAAGAACCACACTCTTCTAACATAGAATTTAATCTAGTATTAATTGACCATGAGCCAGGTAAATTAATATAATCATACACTTTCATTTCATGATCTATAAATACAGTACTAGGATATGAATTGTCTGTTCCAAATAGTGTAAATATTGATGGTGAAGTATTTTCGTCTAATATTATTTGAGAACCACCTTCGTCTGGAGAATTTCCCCATTGTAAACAACTATATGGCTGACCAGGATCAGCAAAAGCCTCTAGAAATTTAACACTGCTATTTTCTGCATATTCATGGTGTAACTCACCACTTGGACCATTATGCGTGGTATAACAAGAGCCTCACCAAGATGCTGACATTATTACAACTATGACGTTATAATTACCACCATTCAAATTTCCATTCCAATCTGCTAACTTCCAATTATCACCAATATCATAATCATTACCACCATAACATGTTTCGTAAGACAAATTTTGATGCTCAATTGAAACTGATTCACCAATATCATAAAGAGCTGGATAAACTATACTAACTGATGAAATTAAAAATATATAAAAACTTATTCTTTTCATTTTTTCTCCATTTTGTTAATAATTGAATTCTACACAAAACTATAAAAACTAATTTCATTAAAAAAGTAAAATTTTGTAAATCAATTTAGATAATTTTAATTACTAAATCATCTTTAATTCTAAATCTTTCACCGTAAATACCTTTGGGATCTCTTTTACCAATACCTAAAATCATTACAACATGACATTTATTATTAAGATTTAATATTTTTTTTACTCTTTTTTTATCAAACCCTTCCATCGGACAAGAATCATACCCTTTTGAAACCAAATACATCATTATGTTTTGACAAGCAAGTGCTGTTGTTTTAGTTACAATTTCAAATAATTCACTCTTACTTGATGGCCCTCTAGCAATAGGTTTAAACAATCCTATAATTGAAAAGAAAAATAAAATTATTTTTTTAAAAATAGTCGATAAACCAAATGGGTCATAATAATATTGAAGTGGTACTAGTTTATTATAATATTTTTCAATAATTGGAATTAATTTTCCCTTTGATTTATAATCATTTAGAATTAAATCTCTATTTCTTTTCCATGTATCAATTCGTGATACAGCAACAACTAATTCTTGAGCGGTTTTAGCTGCATTTTGAGAAAAACAAGCTTTAACTAGTTCATTCTTTTTTGCTTTACTTTTAACCCAATAGAATTCCCATGGTTGTAAATTTGAAGAATTTGCAGCTAGAGTTCCTACTTTTAATGACTCAAGTATAATTTCTTCAGGAACAATATCATCTGTAAATTTTCTTATTGATCTTCTTTTTTTAACTAATTCTAAAAAATCCATAAACTAGTATCTCCCAAAAGTTGCTTAAATTTAAATGTCTAAAGACCTATTATCAAATTGTAATTTTTAATAAATTTTTATATGAATTATTTGTTTAAAAAATATTTAAAGACTAAAGGTCTTCATCAATATGGTAAAATATTTAAAAATTTTGACGATAAAAAATTTAATTATTTTATTGTTATTCCATGCTTTAATGAATTTGATTTTATAGATAATACTTTATTTTCAATCAGCAAACAAAATAAAGCTTTACTAGATAAAACTCTTCTAATCATAGTTATCAATAATTCTAATAACGATTCTCATTTAATTTTTAAAAATAATTTAAATACTTATAATAAATTGATTAATAATCAATATAATATTAATCTACTTTTAATAGATGCTTTTAGTGATGGTTTCGCAATACCTGATAAGAATGCAGGAGTTGGATTTGCGAGAAAAATTGGATTAGATCATTCTTTAAAATATTATAAAGATAATTCATCAATATTGTGCTTATTAGATGCTGATACGATAGTAAATGAAAATTATTTAGAGGTTATTAATAATTTTTATAAACCAGATATAAATGCAGCAGTAATTAATTTTAAGCATCAAAAATCTAAAAATAAAATTATTGAAGAAGGTATAAGAAAATATGAAAATACTATAAAAAATATTGCAAATAAAATTTCCAAAACAGGGTCACCTTATGGCTATGTGAGTATGGGATCAACTATTACATGTAATATTAGAACCTATATCTCTGTTGGTGGAATGAATACTAAAAAAGCTACTGAAGATTTTTATTTCTTACAAGCAATAGCTAAATATACTAAAGTTCATAAAATTAAGGATTGCTTAGTACATCCATCTTCAAGAAATGAAAATAGAGTTTATCTAGGAACAGGCTTTAGAATTAATGAATATATAAAATCAAAAACATTTAAAAATCTAAATTTTTCAAATAGCTCTTATAAATCAATACAGAAAATTATTAGTTTAACATCAAATAATTGGAAAACAGATTCAAAAGAATTTTTTAAATTATTGAAAAGTAAAATTGATGATGATAGCTATAATTTTCTAATAAATCATAACTTTATGAAAAGATGGGAAAATTTTAAAAAAAATACAAAAAGCAAACAACAATTTTTACTTTTTTTTCATCAGTGGTTTGATGCACTAAAAATTATGAAACTTCTTAAAAAATTAGGTTAATTGTGTTTAAATTTAGATTATGAAACTAATTTTATTATTTTTAATAACTAATATTTCTTTTCCACAATTAGATGCTAAGCTAATTGCTACAAATCTTGAAAAACCTTTATATGTTACTAATTTTCCTAATGATAATAACAAATTAATTTTAATTGAACAGGAAGGAATCGTTAAAATTGTTAATGAAAAAATACCTTTTTTAGATATATCAGATAGAGTTCATCAACCACTTTACCCAGCAGATGAAATGGGAATGTTAGGCTTAACTTTTGATCCTAATTTTATTGAAAATAAAACATTTTATGTTCATTATAATGATAAAGATAATAATACAATCATATCTAGCTTTAAAACAATTAATGACTATGGTGATATCAATTCTGAAAAAGTGCTTTTAAAAGTAAAACAACCCTATCCTAATCATAATGGTGGTAGTATTGAATTTGGAAATGATGGCTATCTTTATATAGGTCTTGGCGATGGAGGGTCGGCTGGCGACCCCGAAAATCGTGCACAAGATTGTTCAAATCTTTTTGGGAAAATATTAAGAATTGATGTTTCAAATAGAATGAGTTATTCTATTCCAGAAGATAATCCTTTTAAAAATGATAAAGTATGTAAAGAAGAAATTTGGTCGTATGGTCTTAGAAATCCATGGAGATTTACTTTTGATAAACTTACAGGTGATATGTACATTGGTGATGTTGGTCAAAATAATTGGGAAGAAATTGATTTTGAATCACATGATAGTAAGGGTGGGCTTAATTTTGGTTGGAAAATTCTTGAAGGTACTCATTGCTACCCAAAAGATGATGAAAAATGCAACAAAGAAGGAACAACTCCCCCACTTTTTGAATATCCTAATGATGCAAATTATCTAAAAACAATTATAGGTTTTAAGCAATCAAAAACGCAAGGATGCTCTGTTACAGGTGGTTATGTATACAGAGGTAAAAATATACCTGAATTATATGGAAGATACTTTTTTGGTGATTATTGTACAGGTAAAGTATGGAGTATTGATACAAGTGCTGAAAATCTAAACTTAATTGAACATACTCAAGAATTATTAGATGATATGAATAAAAGGCAATTTTACTTATCATCTTTTGGAGAAGATGAAAATGGAGAACTATATTTAATTGATTATAACGGTGATTTATATTCAATCACAAAATAATTATGGAAAAATTAGACCTACATGGTAAAACATATTATGAATCAAAAATTTTAGTAGATAATTTCATTGAACAAAATTTAGAAAAACTACCTATTCAAATTATAACCGGTAATTCAGTTGAAATGAGTTTAATAGTCAAAAAATGTATTAAAAAATATAAATTAAAATCTTCTCCAAGAACATTTTATAATCTTGGTTGTTTAGTTATTAATAAATAATTTATATCCACATCTCTTCATTAATTGTTAAACTGCCACCAGCATCACCAGTATTAATTACACCTTTAGGCTCGATAACCAAAATTTTACATTCTTTTTTAGCGCACGGTTTGTGTTCAACACCTTTCGGAACAACACACATTTCACCTTTCGATAATTTTAAAGTTTTATCTCTAAATTTTAAATCCATTTCACCTTCTAATACAATAAATGTTTCATCTGTATCTTTATGATTATGCCATATAAACTCACCTTTTATTTTAGCAAGCTTAAATTGATAATCATTCATTTCAGCAATGATTCTGGGAGACCAATGTTTTGAAAACTTTAGATACTTATTATTAAAATTTATTTTATCTAATTTCATAATTTCCTCATTTATAAATATAAAAAAAACCCCGTTAAAACGGGGTTTTATATTAAGTTAAAGATTTTCTATAAAGCTTTTGATTTCTTCATAGTTTGGTTCAACACCTGGGTTTGGCTCAGCTTGCCATGCATATTTAATCATTCCATTTTGAATAATAAATACTGCACGGTTAGCACAAGTATAACCTTCGATTCCACCTAATCCTTTAAATAAAACATCATAATCAGTAACTGTTGATCTATCTAAATCTGATAGAAGATCAAATTCAAGATTATATTTACTTGCAAAACCAGCATTTGCCCATGGTGAATCTACACTTATACCAAATACAGTTGCACCTAAATCGTTGAATGAATTTAAATTATCTTGAAGTGTGCACATTTCAGTATCACAAACTCCTGTAAATGCACCAGGATAGAATGCCAAAACAACTACTTTATCAGAAAAATCTGAAAGAGTTATATCATCCTTTTTAGTATTCTTAAGTTTAAAATTGGGAGCGGTATCGTTTACATTTAACATATTATATCCTTTTTAATTTTATTTTGTTGAGTTCTCAAATTTAAATAGAAATAAGAAAATTTTGAATGATTTTAATATCATTTTCAATTTTATCAATATCGGTTTTAGATATATAATCTTTCATATATGAATCTGGTATTGTTCCAATACTAAACACAAAGGTTAATAAACACATAATTAATATTTTCATAAAAGTCTCCTTATATTTGAAGAATTAAGTTAACAAGCAAAACTAAATCTTGTATATTTAAGTTATTATCTTGGTTTATATCTGATAACATAAAATCAACATCAGAAGGTAGTTCGATTTCTAATATAAAACCAATCAAAATAATTAAATCTTGTATATTTAGCATTGAATCATTATTGATGTCGCCAATATCAAACATCATTGAATTTAAATGATTGATTAATGTTTCAATTGTTAATTCCGCTGCATCTTTTGCAACTCTAGTTGACAGTTGACCTCCAACATGAATATGACCTCCTGATAAACATGGTAATTCACTATCAATATTTGTTTGATGATACCACATTCCATGATATCCCATAAATTCAGATAGAAATTGTCCTGCATCTCCGTTGATATCAATATAACAATTAATATCAATACCAGAATTATCTAAAATATTTTCTAATAAATCTAGTGGTAAACCTGACCCTCTATTATGACCTGGTAATACGCTATTATCAGGGGGAGATGGTGTTGGATATAATGGAGCGCTATAATCTGCTATCCAACTTTGATGATTGTATACGTTGCTTTCTAACTCCCAACTATTATTATTATATCCTCTACTAAAAGTAATAATCCCTGTAGGTTTAACTTCTTCTACAATAGTCCAGAAATCTAAAGAAGTATCTTGATAATCAACTTCAAAATCTCCATAACCCTGACCACAGTTATTACAATTAGGTGGATTAAATTCTGGAAAGAATGATACTATATCAAAACCTAAATTTCTCCAATTTTCCCCTTCCCAGCCATTTGGATTCAAATTTTCATTTTGACTAAAATGTCGTAACATTTCATTTGTAGGAGGCCAATAACCCGTAACCATAAGAATAGGTCTTTCTCTAGTTTTAATATAACTATGTAAAACATCTTTTGATTTATACTCATATGAATCTAAAGATAAAATAGATTCAATTTTAAAATTACCATTTTGCTGACCTACAATTGGTTCAACATATATTAATAAAATCTGATTTCCATTAATAACAGAAGGGAAAATTACGTTTCTACCATTATCATAATAAGGACCATATAAACAATCATGCTCTTTATCCCATAAAATGACATAGGAGTCTTTTGAAAAATTTATAGAAGAGAGTTTAATTTGATAATTTTCTTTAATATTAGAGCTGATAAATAAATATGAAATAATTTCTTTTTTATTTTCAATATGCGTTGAGTAATCTTTAAAAGATATGTTATTTAAATCTGAATTAATCGTAATAATATTTTTAGGAATGAAATCTAGATATACCCTATTTAAATCATTATTAGGTGAAACTTGAGTAAATATTATTGATAATAAAAATAATAAAATAATTTTTCTCATTAAAACCTCTATATAATTTCTAGCGCATCTAAAATAATTAAAATAAACATAAGAGGAAAATAAAATAATGTTGCTTTCATTAATTTTTTTGCATTTTTATTTGATGATTCATTTAAAAATTGTAATACAACAACAAAAAACATTACACCAATTATTGAAATACCTAATAAATAGCCAATATCTACAATATTCTTAAAGTACAAACCAATACTAGTACCAATCATTGCAATTGAAAAAAATAAAACGTGGTATTGAGTATGTCTTGAATTAGGATATTCGGATGGTAACATTTTAAATCCACCTTTTTCATAATCTTTTGAATAAATTATTGCAATTGCTAAAAAATGTGGTATTTGCCAACAAAATAAAATTGCAAATAATATCCAAGAGATTGAATGTAATTCATTTGTAGCTGCCGTCCAACCTCCAATAACAGGTAATGCTCCAGGTATTGAACCAATAAGCGTATTAAGTGTGCTATATCTTTTACTAGGTGTATAAACAAATAAATAAAGAAATATAGTTAAAAAACATATTATTGCTGTGAGCTTATTAACAGTTAAATAAATAAAAAATATTCCAAAAACGCATAAAATAGATCCAAAAATCAAAGCGCTAAAAGGCTTAATTCTACCAGAAGGTATAGGCCTATTTTTTGTTCTATTCATCTGCTTGTCAAAATCTTTTTCTAAATACTGATTTAAAACAGCCGATCCACTTGCTGATAAAAACATTCCAAATAATAAATAAAACAAAATTTTGTAATCATCATAAATACCTTCATTTCTCAAACCAAGATAATAACCAAGATATCCTGTTAACAAAACCAATAAACTTATTCTTATCTTTATTAAATCTAAATAATTATAAAATATTGTTTTCATTTTGTGAGTTTAATCCTTTGAGTAGCAATGATGATAATTCCAAGAATTACAGTTGAAATCCATAAATGATAAAGCCTAAAAGTTTCATGAATAAAATTAAACCTTAAACCTTCTCCAATTACAATTTGCATTAAAATTAATATCATTAATACTTTGAGAAGCATTACTAATATTTTTGAAGATTTACTTAAATTAATTATGTGATTCCATAATATTCCAAGCAATCCTAACATAGCAAATCCAAGTATTGGGTGGGTAAACTTTATTAAACCAGTGTTTTTAACATAAAATTCCATTCTTAATAAATAGCTTAATTTTTTTATAGAATCATCATCAATATAAGATCTAATAAAAGAACCTGAGAACACTAATAGTAAATTTATAATTAAAATTGAAAAAAATAGAAAATAAGATTCATTTGTATAAGAATGATTTTTTTCGCAATCAGGATTTAATAAAATGAAACCTCTGTTTGTAGTATAAACAATTGAAATTAAAGTTAAAATAGCAATGTATAAATGTATACTTACAGAATGTTGAGACATAATATTAATACCTTCAACATTATTGGCAATTTGACCACCAAACCAGCCTGCAATTATAACTAAAATTAACGATGTTAAAGAGCCATAAAAAATTTGCTTATCATATTTAAAAACATATATTGACTTATAAAAAGTAACAAGCATTGATAAACCTAATATAACACCTATCATTCTGTTAAAATATTCTATCCATGATCCATAAACTTTATCTTGGGATGGATTAAACTCTTGTGGAATATCTTCTATTGAAATTGGAGGGAACCAACTACCATAACATTTTGGCCAATCTGGACAATCATCACCAGATTCAGTTATTCTAACAAATCCTCCAATAAGCACTAAAGTATACAATAAAATAATTGTTACAATTGAAGATTTATAAAAATTATATATAAAAATATTTTTCATTAAATTTTAAAATTTTCATATTGCTTTAAGCAATCTGGGTTAGATAATGCGTCTTTATTTGTAATGTCATTTCCCTCGAGAGTATACTTAACTGCTAACTCAACCTTTTTTCCATTTATAGTATAAGGAATTTCATTAACCTCAAAAATTTTATATGGAACATGTCTAGGAGAACAATTTATTCTAATATAATCTTTTATACTGCTAACTAATACATTATCTAGTTTACAATCATATAACTTAACAAATAAAACAATAACTTCATCTTTTTTATCTTTATTAAATCCAACAACAACACTATCATCAATATAATCAATTTTGTCAATAGCTCTGTAAATTTCAGCAGTACCAATTCTTACTCCACCTGGGTTTAAAGTTGTATCTGATCTTCCAAAAATTTTTACCATCCCATTTTGATCAATAGAAATAAAATCACCATGTTTCCAAATATTTTTATATTCTTTAAAATAAGCTTTTTTATACATTTCTTTTTTATTGTCATTTAAAAAAAATACTGGCATTGATGGAAAAGGTGAAATACAAACTAACTCACCTTTTTTATTTATATGATGTTTACCGTGTTCATCAAAACTCTTAACATTCATACCTAAACCAATTGATTGAATATAACCTTTTTTAACAGGCTTAATAGGATTACCTAAAGCAAAGCATGATATAATATCTGTTCCACCAGATATTGAACATAATTGAACTTTACTGCTCCATTTTTTATAAATATATTCATAATTCTCTTCAACTAAAGGTGAACCAGTAGATAAAATTGTACGTAAATTAGTAAATTCTAATTCATTTGGTTTTACATTAAGATGTTCTAAATGTGAAATATATTTTGCGCTCGTCCCAAAAACTGATATATCAATAGAGCTTGCAATATTTAATAAATAGTCATTTGTTGGATAAAATGGATTACCATCAAATAGAACAATAGTAGCTCCAACTGATAAACTTGAAACTAACCAATTCCACATCATCCATCCACATGTTGTAAAATAAAAAATTTTATCCTTTTTCTTTAAATCAGTATGAATAACTAATTCTTTTAAATGTTGAATTAATGTACCACCACAAGAATGTACAATACTTTTAGGCTTTCCTGTCGTTCCGGATGAATACATTATATAAAGCGGATGTGAAAATGATACATATTCAAATACAATATCTTGATTACTTTTTTTAATTTTATGCCAAGATATAACATCATTTAATTCATTTGAATTAATTAAAGGGATTAAGATTATCTTTTGAATTGATTTTATACCTCTACTAATTTTTTTTATTTTATCTGATAAATCTACTTTGTTACCTTTATAGTAATAACCATCAGTGACAAAAATAATTTTAGGCTTAGATTGCTTAAACCTATCAAAGATACCATTTAAACCAAAATCAGGAGAACAAGAAGTCCAAATTGCTCCTATTGAAGAAGCAGCTAACATTGCTATAACTGTTTCGGGTATATTTGGCAAGAAACCAGCAATAACATCACCTTTTTTAATTCCAATTTTTCTTAAGTAATTACTTATATCTCTAACTTTTTCATAAAGCTCTAAATATGTAATCTTACCATTTATTTTATTTTCACAAAAATATTCAATTGCAACTTTATTATCTTTATTTTTTAATAAATTTTCTGCATAATTTAATTTGCAACCATTAAACCATTTAGCTTCAAGAAATGAGCTTCCAGGTTCAAATATTGTGTTTGGTTTAGAACGAAAAATAATTTTCGTGAATATTGAAATTGAATGCCAAAAATTTTCTGGATTTGAAATACTCCAATCATATAAAGTATCATAATCACTAAGTTTTAAGTTATATTCTTGATTGACATATTCTCTAAACTTAACTATATTGGATTCACTTAAGTGATAATCTGTTGGGGACCAAAGTATTTCCTTCATTACAAAATCTTATTTATAATTGATGCGATACTCCATGCATCATTAAATTTTCTTTTTTCTATAAGTTTTTTAAATAAATTTTCCAATTCAGAAATTGATTTATTTTGATTCTCATTAATCAAATTATGATTAATCATGGGTATCTTCTCAATTGATGCCAATTGCGACAATTCATTTGCTGTAATTAGTTTACTTTTCAAAATATTTTTGGGTAAAGAGTTAAACCCAATACCATTATGCTTTGGTTTATTGTATTCAAATAATCCAGCTTTTGACTTTGAGTACCATGAACCACCCAATCTAGAAATAGCATCAAGTTTATAAGGATCGACACTATTTTTTTCATCTAAAATATTTTCAGAAATATGAAACATAACAATTTCACCTAATATCAAGTTACCACTTGCTGCTTTATTTCCTAGTTCAATAATATCATATAATTTACATTCCATTGCAAATGGTGATTCTTTTACGTAAGGTGACTTTACTAACTTAGATTTTTGTTTTGTTAAACCTGTCATTTCATATTCATCAGTATTTTTATCAAATTCACATGATGATAAACTAACTTGACCTACCATTTTAGAATCAGCAATTGAAATTGTAAATTCTTCAGTTTCTTTAATATTTAGCAGTGTATCTTTTGGTAAACCTGTTCTACCACTTAATGCAGGTGAAAAACCAACAATTGGTGGATTTGCTCCAAATCCATTAAAAAAAGAATATGGGGCTAAGTTAACATTGTTATTTTTACATATTGAAGTTACAAAAGCAATCGGTCTAGGAGAAATTCCAGAAATCATTAAATGATATTTAGATCTAATATCTAATTCTTTAGGATTAAATTGTTTTTTTATATCATTCATTTATAACCAACTTAAAAAATATTCTTTATCTTCTATATTTATCGCATTTTGTGTTAGATGTAACGGTTTAAACGTATCTATCATAACTGCTAGCTCATCTGTCCATTTTTTACCAATAGAATTTTCATATTTTCCAGGTTGAGGACCATGCGGTAAACCCATTGGGTGATATGTAATTGATTCTAAATCAATACCTCTTCTACTCATAAAGTTTCCTTCAGAATAAAAAATAACTTCATCTGAATCAACATTTGAGTGCGGATATGGTGAAGGTATTGCATTTTCATGATAATCAAACATTCGGCTTACGAAAGAACAAATAACAAATCCAGATCCCTTAAATGTTTGATGAACAGGAGGAGGTTGATGAATACTCCCAGTTATAGGCTCAAAGTCATTAATATTAAATATCCAAGGGAAATAATAGCCATCCCATCCTACAATATCAAAAGGGTGATGATTATAATACATTTCTTGAATTCCATTAACTGTTCTAACATTAACTTTACATTTTATTTTTTTATCAATAGGTTTCATTAATTCTGGTGTTTTAATATCACGTTCACAATATGGAGAGTGCTCCAATAGTTGACCAAATTCATTTCTATATCTATTTGGAGTTTCAATTGAACCTCTTGATTCTATAATTAATGCACTAATTTCATTATTGAGTTCTAAATTCCAAATTACACCACTTGGAATAATAATATAATCACCTTTATTTATACTCAAATTTCCAAAATTTGTAAGTAACGTGCCATTACCTTCTTGTATATAAATTAGTTCATCAAAATGTGCATTTCTATAAAAACAATCCATACTCTTATTAACATGGACTTTGTGTACAATTAAATCTGAATTAAACATCAAAGGAATTCTATCATATATTATATCTCCAAAATTTGAAATCAATTTGGTTTTGATATGTCTTGCTTTATGTTCTGTTTGGACTTTATTAATTTCAATTGTTTTCATTTGTCCAAGACTTTCTAATTTGGTTGGCATTCTTAAGTGATATACATTCGAATATATTCCTGAAAAACCTTTCCTAGAAATTAATTCTTCATAATAAATAGAGTTGGCATTTCTATTAAATATTGTGTGCCTCTTACTTGGAATCAGTCCTTGAGTTTGATAAAAAGACATTAAAGGTTACCTCTTTCATCTTGAGCTTTCTCAATAGATTCAAACAAAGCTTGAAAATTACCTTGACCAAACCCTTGAGAACCTTTTCTTTGAATAATTTCTAAGAATAAAGTTGGTCTATCCTGCATGGGTTTTGTAAAAATTTGCAATAGATATCCTGATTCATCTCTGTCAACTAAAATATTTAGTTCTCTTAACTTATTAATATCTTCATCAATAAAACCAACTCTATCTTTCAAATCATTGTAATATGTAATTGGTATATCCAAAAACTCAACACCATTTTTCCTTAATGCTGAAATTGAATTTATTATATCATCTGTTAAAATTGCAATATGCTGTACACCTGCACCTTCATTAAATTGCAAATATTCTTCTATCTGTGATTTTTTTAAGCCTTGTGCTGGTTCATTTATAGGTAACTTTATTTTCCAATTTTTTGAACGTAAAACTATACTTTTTAAAGCAGAATATTGTGTAGAAATATCCCCTTCATCAAATCTGACAAATGTAGAGAAACCAAAAACTTTTTCATAATATTCTCTCCAATAATCCATCTTATCCCATTCAACATTACCAACTACATGGTCTACAAGAACTAAACTAGTATCATAATATTTTATGTCTGGTAAATTTAACTTCTGATAATTAGGAGCCCAAATACCTTTATATTCAGAATCATCTATAAAAGAATGAATAACATCGCCATAGGTTTTAATTGAAGCACAAGAATATTTGCCGTTCTTATCACTATGAACATTAGGTTCTTCATTTTTGAAGGCTCCTCTTTCCATTGCAGATTTAAAACAATTATCAACATCTTTAACACTAAATGCTATATCTCTTACACCATCTCCATGCTTTTTAATCCAATCAGATGCTATATGTTTTGAATTAAGTGGTGATGTAAAAATAAAAAATATTTTTTTATTTCTCAGAACGTATGAAACATGCGTATAAATACCTGTTTCAGGACCACAATAGGCGTATGGCTCAAAGCCAAAAGCTGATCTATAAAAATGAACTACTTGTTTTGCATTTCCAACAAAGAATTCTAAGTATCTGAATTTTTCAATCTTAAAATATTCTTTCCCTTCCCATTTATCAGTAATATACATTCTTATGTCTCCAAATTGTTAATAGCATTAATCAAAATTTTATTTTCATCTGGTTTACCAATACTTATTCTAACACATCTAGATAATCCAAAACTTGATAGATTTCTTAAAATTATCCCATTTGATAACATATTATGGCAAAACTTTTCAACCTCAAGCTCAGATTCTTTTTTAATTGTTATAAAATTTGTAGCACTATTAATATATTTATAGTTTATATCTTTAAAAAAGTTAATTAATTTAACTTTTTGTTTATTATTTATTTCAATAGACTTTTTGAGATGTTCATTATCATCTATTGCCGCGCATGCAGCAACTTGGCCAAGAGTTGAAGGTTCAAAGGGTAATTTTACTTTCATAAGATTTTCTATTAATTTACTATTTGCAAATCCATATCCAACTCTAAATCCAGCTAACCCATGAGCTTTTGAAAAAGTTCTTAAGGTTATAACATTATCATATCGATAATGCATTGAATTAGGATAATCATCAATATGTTCTGCATATTCAAAATAAGCTTCATCAAGTATAACAATGACTCTTTCTGGTACTACTTTCATAAAATTATTAAAAGAATTTATATTAAAATATGTTCCAGTAGGATTATCAGGGTTAGCTAAATATATCACTTTGGTTTTATCATTAATCATTTCAGACATTTTTTGCAAATCATAATGATAATTTTTCATTGGAACCCAATTTGTTTTCATACCACTAGCATTAGCTAGCACTCTAAAACCAATAAAAGAATTTTGTGTTGCTAAAATTTCATCATTATCACTAAGAAATGTCCTCATTATAACTGACATAATACCTTCACTACCACCACCAATTATTACATTATCAAGACTTAAATTAAAACTTTCTGCTAATTTTGTTCTTAAATCAAAACCAAAAGAGTCAGGATACCTATGTGTATTATCTAATACATTAGTAACAGCTTTAAGAGCTAATTCTGAAGGACCAAAAGGATTTTCATTTGAAGCAAGTTTAACAATATTAGATAAACCTAATTCTCGTCTAACCTCTGATATAGGTTTACCAGCTTTGTAAGGTTTCAATTCTTTTATGTGTTTAGGAACTAGAGTCATAAGCCTAAATTTAATAAATTTATCTTTCAGAAGTATAAAATAATTATTATAAATTAGGCCTATAATTTTAATTGAGGAAAAATTGAATACTAAGAACTATAGAAAAGATTTGTTTATTCAGCTTGATGGAATAGCTTTAATAGCTCCAATTTATTCAATTTTTACTTCATCGTTAGAAATTTTTAATGATTTATCAAAAAATAATATATATATAAATAATTTAAAAAAATTAAATGTAAACCTTGATTACCTTAATGTCACCCTAAGGTTATTTGAATCTCAAGGATTTCTTAAAAGAATAATTTTTAATAATGATATATTAAATATTGAAATAACTAATGAAGGTATAGAATTTTTCAAGGATAAGGATTTATATATTCATTTTTTTAAATATTTTGATTCATTATCAAAAATTTCACTCACAAACCTTAACATTGACCCTAATCTAATTGATTACTTGAAAGAGTTTAAAAAAATAAAAGTAAATAATGAATCTACAAGAATTCATCTGAAAGGTCTACTAATTGGCCCAGTAATTGTTAACTTATTTATGAATAAGCTAGCCATGATAAGTGAAGATCATGATTTAATACTTTCTAAAAAAGTTAATTCAATTAATAAAAATTTTATTTATGATTTATTTAACACATTAAAATTTTTTAAATCAGATAATAAACTAAATGAAGAAGGTCTGTTTTTTTGTAAAAGAAGCAGTGCTTATGGAGTGACAGTTTCATATATGCCACTATTTTCTAAAATCAATACTTTATTATTTGAGGATTCCACTAAATTATTGAATAGAGATAAAAATGGTAATGAATTGCATGTTAATCGAAAAATGAATGTATGGGGTAGCGGAGGTGCCCACAAATTATATTTCAAAAAAATTGATGAAATAATTATAAACATATTTAATAGACCAATTGAGCAACAACCTAAAGGAATTGCTGATATGGGATGTGGTGATGGAACTATGCTAATTCATTTGTATAAATTAGTTAAAGACAAGACAAAAAGAGGTAAATTGTTAGATAAATATCCATTACATATAGTAGGAGCTGACTTTAATAATGAAGCATTAGATGTTACATCCAACAATCTAACACAAAATAATATCAATCCTATATTAATAAAAGCTGATATTGGAAATCCAAAAGATTTTAATAAAAAATTATGTGATAAACATAATATCAAATTAAATGATTTATTAAATGTTAGATCTTTTTTAGATCACAATAGAATTTTTGAAATGCCCAAGCAAGCTGAATTTTCTTTAGATCAGATTAAAACTAAATCTACTGCCGCTTTTTGTACAAATGATCATAATGAAATTTTAGAACCTAAGATATTCAAATTAAGTCTAGTAGAGCACTTCTTGAAATGGAAGCCATTTATAAACAAATTTGGTTTAATTTTGTTAGAATTACATACTATCTCACCTGAACTATCAAGTAAAAATATTGGATCAACTATAGCTACTGCATATGATGCAACACATGGATTTTCTAATCAATATATAATTGAATATGATGAGTTTATTGATGCTTCAAAGATTGCAGGACTTAAAAATGATATAAATTTTGAATATAATTTTCCATCCAAAGAACTAACAACTGTAAGTATAAATTTAATTACAGTATAGATTATTTTGATAAATTTTCAGCTGCTTGAATAGTATTATAAAGTAACATTGTAACTGTCATAATTCCTACTCCTCCTGGAACTGGAGTTATTGATTCAACCTTATCTTTAACATTTTCAAAATTAACATCACCAACAACTTTATAACCTTTTGGATTAGTATTATCATCTACACGATTTATTCCAACATCAATAATATGAGCTCCTTTTTTAATCATATTTTTATTAATTAATTCAGGCACTCCAACTGCAGCTATAATAATATCAGCTTCAGATGTAAATTTTTCTAGATTTTTTGTTTTGCTGTGACATAAAGTTACTGTAGCATTACCAAAATTTGAATTTTGAGATAACAATGAAGCTATAGGTTTACCAACTATATTACTTCTTCCAACAACAACTACATTTTTGCCTTCTGTTTTAATGTTATAATGTTCTATAATTTTTATACATCCAAGAGGAGTACAAGGAATAAATGTTGGTCTACCTTGCATTAAAAAACCTTGATTTTTAGGATGAAAACCATCTACATCTTTTTTTGAATCTATAATTTCAAGAATATTTTCTTCATTTAAATGTTTTGGAAGAGGTAATTGAACTAAAATTCCATGATAATTATCATCATCATTTAGCTTAAGTATAAGTTCTATTAATTCATGACTAGAAATTTTAAATGGCAATTCAAAAGTTTTGCTATAACAATTCATTTTTTTAAATGTTTTAACTTTTGAAGCAACATAAAGTTTAGATGCAGGGTTATCACCGACAATTATTACAGCTAAAGATGGTATTATGTTTTTGGATTTTAGCTTTTCAATTCTATTTGCTAATTTTTCTTTTATTTTAAGCGATACTTCTTTGCCTTTTAATAAAATCATTATCTTTGATTCTCAGATTCAATAGCAGATATTTTATCTTCAATATATTCAGATATAGCTCTTGCTTTAGACTCTACTTTATCTATAACTTCATCTTTCTTTTTTCTACATTCAAATAACTCAGCAGTTATATTCATTGCAGCAAGTACTGCAATACGTAATTGAGAAGATGTATCAACACCAGCACTTTCTACTTCTTTCATTTTAGAATTTATATAATCAGCTACACTTTGTACATAATTAGGATCTGCTCCTGTTTTAAAAGCATATTCTTGACCTGAAATTACAACTTTATTTTTTAAACTCATTAAATACCCCCATTATCTTTGAATGATACCAAATTTTGACTTCAATAAATCTAAGATTTTGTTCATCCTTTTATCAACATCTTCATCAACTAAAGTTTTCTCGCTACTTTGAAATTTTAATGAAATAGTCAAACTAACTTTATTTTGATTTAATTCTTCATTAGTATAAACATCAAATACTTTTGCTTCTAATAATAAATTATCAGATTGCTCATAAATGAAATCAATTACCTTTGATGAGTATATCTTATTATCAATGAGAATTGATATATCTCTTGAAACTATTGGAAATTGAGAAATAGCTTGATACTTTGTTTCAGACACCAAATTCTTAAGTATTTTATCGATTGAAATTTCTGAAAAAATAATATTACTTTTAATCTTGTATTTTTCTTTTAAATTGTCGTTTAATGAATTTAAATTCCCAATTGTCTGTTTACCTGAAAAAATATTTATACTTACATGACTAGATATTTTTTCATTTACTTTAAACATTACGTCATTTACCCCTAATTGTTTTAAAATTGATAGTATTTCGCCTTTAGCATAAAATATATCAGCTTTAAACTTCGTATTCCAATGCTCATCATTATTACCATACCAAACAAAACCTAATGTTTCTTCTTCTTTATTATACGATTTAATTAAAGAGTGAACTCTGCCTATCTCAAACAATTTAAAGTAATTTTGACCTCTATTTTCATTAAATGAAACAGCTTTAAGCATGCCTGGCATTAAAGAGTTTCTAAGGTATTTCATATCTTTGCTTGATTCATTTATAATCTCAGAGGTTGCATTATTATTAAAATCATTCAAAACAGATTCACTGTACAAACTATTTGAATAGTGTTCATGAAAACCCTTAGAAGATAAAATTAATCTAATTTTTGCATTGATAGCTTGAGCATTTTCAAAGATTGCTGAATAAGAATTATTAAATGTTTTGGATATTGGTATATTATCATATCCATAAACTCTAGCAATTTCTTCATATAAATCAACATTTCTTTTCAAATCATTTCTATATGATGGAATTGAACAAATTAAATTATTTTCATTGTTTGTTGTATTAATATTTAAAATTGAAAATAGATTTTTATACTCATCTAAATCTAATGTTAAGCCCAAAAACTGATTACATTTTTCATATGAAAAATCAATATTTTTATTGACATACTCATTTTTCTTCACATCAATGTAATCACTTGATATCTGTCCACCTGCTACTTCTTGAATAAGATGTGAAAATTTATCCATTACATAAATTAAATTCTGAAAATCAACTCCTCTTTCAAATCTTTTTGAAGCTTCTTTTGCATAATCATACTTTTTCGATGTTTTTCTAACATTTATTTCATTAAAAACAGCACTTTCGATTAAAATATCTTTTGTTTGACTATCGACTTGACTTTCAAAACCACCTATTACTCCCGCTATAGCAATAGGTCCTCTAGAATCAGCTATTACTATATCATCAACTTCAAGTTTATTTGTCTCTTTATTTAAGCATAATATTTCTTCGTTTTTATTTGCTAGACGTACACTAATTGTATCACCATTTATTTTATTATAATCAAAAGCATGGAGAGGTTGACCTGTATCAAACATAATATAATTTGCTAAGTCAACAATATTATTAATACTTTTTTGTCCTAAAATAGCCAATTTATCTTTTAGCCATTTTGGACTCTCTGTCACCTTAATATTCTTTATAATTCTACATGAATATCTTGGGCATAAATCAAAATCTTTTACATCAACATTTATTAAATCTTTTGTTTTAAAATCAGTTAAATTAAGTTTTATAGTTTCATTTTTAATTATTTTTTGTTCAATAATTCCTAACTCTCTTGCAATCCCAAGATGACTAAAACAGTCACCTCTATTAGGAGTCAAATCAAAATCAAAAATAGTATCCTGATTAATATTTAAAACTTTATTTAAACTTTTACCAATTTTAAATTCAGAATTCAATATCATAATTCCTTCATGATTCTCACTTAATCCTAATTCTTTTTCAGAACATATCATTCCATATGAAAATACATCTCTTATCTTTGTTTTTTTGATTTTAAAATTGTCTATTGAACTTCCAACTTTTGCGACAGGAACAAGGATATTTTCAACTACGTTCGGTGCACCACAAACAATATTAAGTGGCTCAGCATCATTAACATCAACAACACAAACTTTTAAACGATCTGCATTTGGGTGTTTTTTGCAACTTAAAATTTTACCAACAACAATGTTATCATCCATTGTTTTTTTAGTAATAATAGAACATTCTAAACCTAGTAATGTAAACTCGTGCTCAAGCTCTTCATTAGTTTTACTTGAATTAATATAAGTTTCTAACCATTTTCTTGATATTTTCATAAATTAAAACTGCCTTAAAAATCTAATATCACCTTCATATAGTAACCTTATATCTGTAATGCCATATTTTAACATTGCAATTCTCTCTATACCAATGCCAAATGCATAGCCAGTAAGTGAGCTATCATAGTTTACAGATTTGAATACTTCTGGATCAACCATGCCACATCCTAAAATTTCTAACCAACCTGTACCTTTAGTTATTCTATAATCACTTTCAGATTCTAATCCCCAATATATATCCATCTCGGCACTTGGTTCTGTAAATGGAAAGTAACTCGGTCTAAATCTTACTTTTACATCTTCACCAAAATATTTTTTAGAAAAAAATTCCATTACACCTTTTAAATCAGCAAAACTAACATTCTTATCTACATATAAACCTTCTATTTGATGAAAAAGACAATAACTTCTTACACTTATATCTTCGTTTCTATAAACTCTTCCAGGTGAAATAATTTTAACTGGTGGTTTATTATTTTCCATAAAATGAATCTGGCTTGCAGATGTATGAGTCCTAAGTAATTTATTTGCATTTAAATAATATGTATCCTGCATATCTCTAGCAGGATGATATTTAGGGATGTTTAATGCTTCAAAATTATAAAATTCATCTTCGATTTCATTTCCTGAAAAAATTGAAAAACCAATACTCTTAAATATATTAGATATATCATCTAAAACTTTAGTTATGGGATGAATGCTTCCTTGAAAAAAATCATTTCCAGGAAGGGAATAATCAAAACCTATATTTTTATCTTTGCCTGATTCGGAAACCTCAACTTTATCAAATGCATTTTGAATATCAATCTTAAGTTTATTAATTTTTTGACCAAATATAGGTTTCTGATCATTTGGAAGTAAAGCTAATTCAGAATACAAATCTGCTACTAATCCTTTTCTTCCTAAAAATTTAATATATAATTCTTTTAACTTTTCAGGATTATTAGTTGCAGAGCCTATCTCAGATTTGTATGTTTTCTGAATATTCTCAATTTTTTCTGAAGCTGACATTGAGAATCTATGATTTATTTACAGATTCTACTAATTTTGTAAAACCATCAGAATCATTAACAGCCATATGGGCAAGACTTTTTCTATTAATTTCTATGCCATTTGAAGATAAAAGTGAGATAAACTTCGAGTAGCTTAAACCTCTATTTCTTACCGCTGCATTAATCCTTATGATCCATAACCTTCTAAAATCACGTTTCTTTTGTCTTCGATCTCTATATGCATATGTTAATGCTCTTTGAACAGCATCTTTTGCAGTTCTGTAATTGGATTTTCTGGTACCAAAATAACCTTTAGCTTGTTTAATGATTTTTTTATGTTTTTTCCTTCTAGGAACTGAACTATTAGCTCTAGGCATAAAAACTCCTTAATTTAACATTTTTTTATTTC
>MDSW01191788.1_pt1 | contig 21646 bp, 17 predicted proteins | sample 811171 | NCBI WGS metagenome assembly MDSW01 (sample SAMN05326641, study PRJNA326480) | marine metagenome | isolation source: seawater | place: Atlantic Ocean: North West | collected 2012 | reverse complement strand
CCGTCATGCCCTTTCTTTTTTCAACTCTGTAAAAAGAAGTGGCAATCTGAATGAGAACAGAATTCCTGTTGAGTCGATGGGTTTTTTCAATATCCCTGGATTGTTGAGTCTACTACCTGTTGGTATACGTATGTTTCTCAAGGGTAAGGTTCCTCCGATCATTCATCATTCCATTGATGACGTGGATGATGTTAAACGAATTTTCAAGGAGTTGGATCAATGAAGTTTGCCTTGTTTACCGGATGTGTTGCTAAAGGCGCAACCCGGGAACTGATGCTTTCCACTACTAAGGCCGCTGAAGGCCTTGGGTTTGATTTTGTAGAAATGAAGGCCGCTTCTTGCTGTGGCGCGGGTGTGGTTTCTGAGAAAAGTCCTTTGCTTGCTGATGCTCTCAATGCCCGTACTTTTTCTATCGCAGAAAAACAGAATCTTGATATTGTTACAATTTGTTCTACCTGTCAGGGTACCTTGAAAAAGACTGAGGCTCACCTGAAGGGGGATGACGAATATAAAAAGAAGGTCAACGATATTCTAGATGAAGGTGGTCACCAGTATAACGGTAAGACACGAATCAAACACTTTGCTAACATACTTGCTACTGACGAGGGGATGGCAAGGCTTAAGGAACGTATAAAGCGACCGCTGACTGGGTTAAAAGTTGCAGCATTTTATGGTTGTTATGTATTGCGCCCGTCAGAAAATTCAGACTTTGAAAACCCGGACAACCCAACAGGGATGGAGGATATCTTTGCTGCGTTGGGTGCGACACCTGTTTATTATCCCAGCCGAATTAAGTGCTGTGGATTTCCCATCGTGATGATGAATAAACCCGCTTCTCTCGATATGTCGGGCAACGCTCTGTTAGATGCTATTGATCACGGTGCCGATGTTGTGGCAACTGGGTGTCCCTTGTGCCACCTCAGTCTAGATTCTTATCAGCCGGAAATTGAAATTTTGCAAAAGAAAAATAATTCTATACCTGTTTTACATCTACCCCAGCTTGTTGCCTTGGCTCTTGGGTATTCTCCTAATGAACTCGGTATGGATAAGCATATAGTCTCTACCCTAAAAATTAATGAAATTCTCTCCCATTAAACTTGAGGCCTAAAGAATGGTGCCTTTATCTTAGTTGTTTGGGCTTAAGATGTTGGACTTTTCATCACTTGCAGAGTATCGAAACATCACTTCTTTCTCTTTAGTTGAATTGGCTTAATAGCACTACAACTTCCTATAGTTTCCTACTATTTATACCCAGTCATTAGCTGAATTTTTGAGTTTTAATTAAATTTCAGCAGAATTATGTCTTATGAAATTTCTTTTTTTTGAGAAAGTTAAAAATATTTTCTTCCTTATCGATAGACGGGTTAAGATTATTGAGATTTTAATGCGGAGGCAATTTGGCGACTACATTTAACAAACAGGTAGCTGTTCTAGTTGGTGGGGCCATTGTTTTTTTTGCACTCCTTGCTATGCCAAACTTTGAAGGCCTAGCATCTTCTGGCCAGCGTATGTTGGCAGTGACCGTTCTCATGGCTATCTGGTGGATAGGTGAGGGTACCTCACTAGCAACAACGGCTCTATTGCCACTTGTATTGTTTCCATTGTTGGGCATCCTTCCTAGTAAACTTGTGGCACAGAACTATGCAAACCATCTAATATTCTTATTTCTTGGTGGATTTATGATCGCACTTGCCATGGAGAAATGGAATTTTCATAAACGTCTGGCATTGTGGATTATTTATGCTATTGGCACCGGTCCTCAACGACTGGTATTGGGGTTCATGACAGCGACTGCGTTTTTATCAATGTGGATCTCGAATACGGCTTCGACCATGATGATGTTCCCCGTTGCGATGGCGGTAGTGCGACAAATTTCTCGCGATGCATCTTTGGATGGCGTGAAAAATTTTGAATCGCAGAAACAAATTGAACAAGGATTAGGACTCGTCCTCATGTTGGGGCTTGCCTATTCTGCAAGTATCGGTGGCGTAGGTACCCTTATTGGTACTGCACCAAATATTGTGTTTGCCGGGTTTTATAAAAAAATGTTTCCCGAAAATCCAGAAATAACTTTTTTTGAGTGGATGGTATTGGCTGTCCCTATTATTATAATTTTTATTCCAGTAGTGTGGTTGTATCTGTGCCGATTTGTTTCCCCTATTCTGTTAAAAAATATTTCAGTCAGTAGCGATCAAATGATTCAAAGGGAACTTGATGATTTGGGTCCTATTAACCGTGCAGAAAAAACTGTGGCGCTGGTATTTTTTATCACGGCTTTTTTGTGGATATTTCGTCAACCCATTTTGTTTGGCGAATATATGATTCCTGGTTGGTCGGAACTGTTTAATGAGTCTGAATATCTACACGATTCCACTGTGGCTATGGCGATGGGATTGTTGCTGATGATTTTACCAGTTGATGGGCTAAAGGGACGTAACTTGAATGGTAAACGAGAATTCTTCGCTCTTGACTGGCAAACAGTAGAGAAAAAAATTCCCTGGGGTATTTTACTTTTGTTTGGAGGGGGCTTCGCTTTGGCCAGTGGGTTTGGTGCGACAGGTCTTGATAATTGGATTGGTAGCAAGTTAACAGTTATCAAGAGTTGGCCTTTATGGTGCGTGGTTCTCAGCATTTGTCTTGCCATAACGTTTCTGACCGAGTTAACCTCCAATACTGCTACCACCACAATGATTCTTCCTATACTCGGTTTCTCAGCGGTGGCTGCAAATACGCATCCTCTTTTTTTTATGGTACCAGCAACGTTGGCGGCATCCTTTGCTTTCATGTTACCAGTAGCTACTCCTCCTAATGCTATTGCTTTTGGTAGTGGCTGGGTGACTATTCCGCAAATGTCACGAGCTGGTTTTATACTCAACCTTATTGGGGCGGGTATCGTATCCAGTGCTGTGCTGCTCTTGGTTAATCCCTTGTTGCTTTAAATTTAAACTCAAAAAAATTAGTAGTTTGTAATGTTTCGTTTAAGGGTAGTTGCTTTAATACAGTCAAACTGGTATCTAGTGTGTCATGAATCCTAGCAATTTTGTACATCTTCACCTTCATACTTCTTACAGTTTGTTGGACTCTTCGATTCGTCACTCTGCTCTATTCGAAAAAGCAGTCGAGTTTGGTATGCCGGCTGTGGCTATGACCGATCATGGCAATATGTTTGGTGCTGTAGAATTTTATAATACCGCTAGAAAATATGGTATCAAGCCAATAATAGGGTGTGAGGTTTATGTTGCACCTGATAGTCGCCTTGAAAAAAGCTCAAAAGATGGTCTTCGTGATGCGTCTTACCATCTAATACTTCTTTCCGAAAATGAAACGGGTTATAAAAATCTCCTTAAACTTGTTACCAAGGGATATTTGGAGGGATTCTATTACAAGCCACGTATTGATAAAGAGTTGCTTGCTGAATACTCAGAAGGGCTGATTGCCTTAAGTTCTTGCGTTCGTGGGGAGGTAGCCCATAACGTAAACCGTGAGAATGTTCCCCGTGCCATCAAAGTAGCCAATCAGTATGCAGAGATCATGGGCGAAAATAATTTTTTCCTAGAATTACAAAACCACCACCTAGAAAACCAAGACAGAATCAATAAAGAACTTGTTGGAATTGGTAAGAAACTGGGACTTCCGGTAGTGGCTACCAATAATTGTCATTATATTGATCGAAAAGATTTCCGCGCGCATGAAATCCTATTGTGCCTGCAGACGGGAAAGACTATCACTGATCCTTATCGGATGCAGTACCCCAAAGATGAGTTTTACTTCAAATCACCTCAAGAAATGATTGCCCTGTTTAAAGAAACTCCTGAAGCAATCGAAAACACTTTAAAAATTGCTGACCGTTGTGAATTGGAGCTAGAGTTTGACAAGCTTAACTTGCCAGATTATCCGGTTCCGGAATCTTACACTCTTGAGACCTACCTTAAGGAGCGTTCAAGCGAAGGACTCGCTAAAAGGTTTGGGGAGCTGGAGAAACGTGAAATTAATTTTGATCGCAAAGTCTATGAAGAAAGACTAGGTAGGGAGCTTGGGATTATTAAGAAGATGGGCTATCCCGGATATTTTCTTATCGTATGGGATTTTATTCAACATGCCAAGCAAAACGGAATTCCAGTTGGGCCTGGTCGAGGTTCAGCAGCAGGAAGTCTTGTTGCCTATGCACTTGAGATCACCGATATAGACCCTATGCAATACGATTTATTGTTTGAACGATTTTTGAATCCGGAACGGGTGAGTATGCCGGATATTGATATTGACTTCTGTATGGATGGCCGGGATGAGGTGATCAAATATGTAACTGAAAAATATGGCGGTAATCAGAATGTGACCCAGATCATCACCTTTGGGAGCATGAACGCAAAGGGTGTCATTCGAGATGTTGGGCGAGTTCTAGATATCACTTATGGCGAAGTTGACAAATTAGCGAAATTAATTCCTAACAAGTTGAATATCTCTCTTAAAGAGGCTTTTAAGGAGGAACCACAATTTGGCAAACTGCGAAAGGAAAATTCACATGTGGCAGAACTGCTGGATATCGCTACAAATCTGGAAGGGCTCCAACGACATTGTTCGACCCATGCAGCGGGAGTGGTTATCTCATCCAAATCTTTAACTGAGTTTTGTCCACTTTATAAAGGTAGCAATGATGAGGTAGTGACTCAGTATGCCATGGGTAGTGTAGAAAAGCTGGGGCTATTGAAAATGGATTTTCTCGGCTTGAGAACATTAACAGTGATCAACAATGCCTTAAAGATGATCAAGCAGTCAAAAAATATTGATTTAGATATTACTGCTATTCCACTGAATGACTCTGCAACCTATCAGCTTCTCTGCGATGCAAAAACGCTTGGAGTATTTCAGTTGGAAAGTTCTGGGATGCGTGATTTGCTTAAAAAACTCAAGCCAGATTGTTTTGAAGATATAATTGCTCTATTGGCTATGTACCGACCTGGTCCATTGGAAAGCGGTATGGTAGATGATTATGTAAAACGTAAACACGGTACGATGGAAGAAAAGTATGATCTCCCACAGTTGGAATCGATTCTGAAGGAAACTCATGGTGTTATTCTATACCAGGAACAAGTGATGAAGGTTGCCAGCGTTTTGGCTGGGTTCAGTTTGGGTGATGCTGATCTACTAAGAAGAGCCATGGGTAAAAAGAAACCAGAAGAGATGGCGGCTCAGCGAGAAAAGTTTTTGAAAGGATCTCAGGTTAAAAAAATTAATGAAAAAAAGTCTGAAAAAGTTTTTAACCTGATGGAAAAGTTTGCTGGATATGGTTTCAACAAGTCACATAGTGCAGCATATGCTCAAGTTTCTTATCAAACTGCTTATTTGAAAGCGCATTACCCATTAGAATTTTTTGGTTCATTGATAACTAGCGATATGGATAACACCGATAAGGTTCTGCGTTATATTCATAATTGTCGTGAAATGAATATCACTGTACAACCTCCTGATGTGAATTTGAGCCAGCGAGAATTTTCAGTCTGCGATAATGTGCTGGTATTTGGTCTTGGTGCTATAAAAAATGTAGGTAGCAAGGCTATTGACAATATTATTGAAGCCCGGAGGGAGTTGACTAAGTTTACATCTATGCGGCAGTTGTGCGAGTCTGTAGATATGCAGTTGGCTAACAAGCGTGTTTTTGAAAGTTTGATTAAAAGTGGAGCCTGTGATTCTTTAGGTCAGGACCGAGCCCAGATGATGAGTGAGTTGCAAGCTCGAATGGAACAAGGGCAGGCTAAACAAAGAGATCAGGAATTGGGTCAGTCTAGCATGTTTGACTCGTTCGAGGCTGATGTTGAAGAAGATAAGTCATCATTTAGTAATGTAGAAGAGTGGAATGATGCGGACCGACTTCGGCTCGAAAAAGAAAGCATCGGATTTTATATTACTGGTCATCCCTTAGATGGTTTTGCCCGAGAATTGGCTTGGTTCACAGATGCCACTACTGCCTCTATTGCTGAATCGGGTAACAAAAAAAAGGTTAGTTTGGCAGGTATACCGATTAAGCATCTTCCTAAAACGACCCGCAAGGGTGATAAAATGGCAATCATAACGCTTGAAGATTTACAAGGATCAGTAGAGGTCATTCTCTGGCCAGAAATATACAGTAAGGTTCAGGAGCTTTTATTGAAGGAAGAACCGCTTCTTATAAAAGGAGAGGTCGATGCTGAGGGTAGTCTGCCAAAAGTTATTGCCACGAACTTGTTTCCGCTAGCACAGGCGAATCAACATTTTCAAGGTAAGGTAATGATCCATTTTAGGACTCTGGGGTTGGAACGTGAGACTCTAGAAGCGGTGAAAGATATTCTTGCTTGTAATAAGGGAAATAATGATACCCGTTTGCATTTTATCTTTCCAGATGATAAGGAGCGTGTGGTTACAGTGGCTGATGAACTTCGCATCAAACCTTCCGATGAAGTGCTTAGTCAAATTGAGGCTCTTCTAGGCGAGGGTGCTATTTTATTTGAATGACAACCCTCTTTTTTCCACATTTGATTAACTGTTCATGTCTTTTGTTGGCATCGGGTTTGTGCGATAATGTTGTTTAACTTGAAGTTATAAAATTTTCGAAAAATTAGGCAAAGGCCAAAAGAGCTATGGAAGTTAAAGAATTAGCCTTAAGATACTTTAAGGATGTGTTGTCTAACGGCTTAACACTAGTAACTGTAGAAATGCCGCATATCCATACTATGGAAGTTTCGATGTTTGTCCGAGCTGGTTTGCGGTTTGAAACTGAAAAGAATAATGGGGTCTCCCATTTTTTGGAACATATGATGTTTCGTGGTAACCAGAAGTATCCTAATTCAATCTCACTGAATATGGAGTTTGAAAATATTGGACGTGATCTTCGTGCTTCTACCTTGGGAGAATACACGCAATATGGTTTCAGCCCACATGTTTCCCAGTTAGATAAAGGAATGGAACTCTTTGCTGAGTTCTTTTCATCCCCAACATTTCCTGAAATTGAGCTTGAACGCGGAATTATTCTTGAAGAATACTTTGAAGAACTTAATGAAGACGGTATAAATGTAGATATCAATAATCATGCATGCAAACTGCTTTATCCTGGAACGCCAATATCTTGGCCGACTATCGGGACAGAAGAGACCATTAAATCTATTAATGTGGAAATGTTGAGGAATTATTTCAAGGCTCATTATATTCCTGGAAATATGGTTTTGGCAGTATCGGGTCCAGTGGAACATGAAACCAGCCTCTCATTAGTAGAAAAATACTTTTCTAAATTTTCGAATACAGTGGTACCGATTATAAAGAATCATTTTATCGGAAGTATTCCTGAAGCACAGTCTCAGCCGCAGTTTCTTTTTCAGTATGATTCTGACAGCCAGATAGAACTACAATTATGTTTTCGCTCTTGTTCTTACAATCACGAAGATTTTCTGACAATGGGATTGATCAGCCGGATCTTTGATGATGGCTTCACTTCTAGGTTACAGAGAGTGCTTAGAGAAGAACGTGGTCTGGTTTATTCCGTAGAATGCCGTGCAACCAGTATGTCGGATATTGGTACGATGGACTTTGATGTGACGGTTCGACCAGAGAAACTTATTGAGGTGACACAAGTCCTACTTCAAGAAATTAAAACCTTTGTCACGGATGGACCTACAGACTATGAAGTGGCGCATGTGAAAAAGAGGTATATGTTTGACCTGGATTCAGAACTGGATGACCCTTACAAACAGGTTGTGCGCTATGGTTTTCCTCATCTTTATTCAGAAGAACTGTCTGTAGAAGATGAGCAAGACCAGATTCAAATGATTTCAAAAGAGAAAATTATAGAAGTTTCCAAAAAAACTTTTGTTGCAAACATGCTTAACTTGACTCTTGTTGGCCCCTATACATCGCAATTACAAGTAGAGCTTGAAAAACTGATCCATAACTATTGATTCCATGACTCTAAAAAGAATAAAGTCAATTGGGTTTTGGAGTTTATTAATAATTCTTTCAGCCTGTGGAGTAGATGTTGAAGATTGTTTGAAAGATGAAAGTTGTGGCCCTGTCATACAGGTAACCAACTATGACGGAAGTATTCCGGTAGATCCCTATGACCCTTTTTGGGGTTCTGGTCCAGCTACCGTAACGGTAACACTCGGTCCACAAATGATCACTAACCCCAAATGGCCGAACCCATCAACAAAAGAAATCACTTTGCGTGCTGCAAAAAGTATTAATAGTATAGCCATCATGCTGGAATGGGAGGATCAAACCAAGTCTAGCAACTTTGATCATTCCGCGTTATACGTCGATCGAGCAGCGGTAATGTTTCCGGTCACTCCTGATAAAGAAGCCCCATCCATTACCATGGGTGAGTCTGGAAAACCTGTTAACATATGGCAGTGGAAGGCAATAGGTGGCGAAAGAGGACAGCCAGGAGTAAAAGATAACTCCAATGATCAACTTGCTTACCAGACCATCGAGGATTTAAACGCCGAAGGATACAGCACCCTCACTGATCAGAGCCAGCAGGATGTGACAGGTGGTGCCGTTTGGAAAAATAATAAATGGCGTCTAATTTTTACTCGCTCATTGACCAATGGTAACGCAAATGATATCCAGTTCAAAAAATCAGTCCTAATGGCTACTGCGGTTTGGAATGGCTCTAATAAAGAGTTGAATGGGCAAAAAGGAATTGCTGGTTGGTTTCTTTTGAAGATGAGCTAGATTATTAGTGGTTGGTAACTTGGGGTTTCTTTTGCAGGTTTGCGTGAAACTTTTGCCAAGGAGCTTGCAGAGCAGGAACGAGTTTTTCTTTTAATTCATTTGGTACGTAGTTAATCTTATCTACCGGCCAATCTTCCACATTCTGAACATCCAAGCCTTTTTTCTTGTAAGGAATTTGTAGTGCTTCTTCAAACCCGTATACCAAAGCATTTGAGTAAACCTTGTGGTACTGCTCTTCAATTATTTCTTCGGAGTGCATTCCCTTTATGAATTTACTGAACAATTCTTTGATTATAGGTTCGGCGTGCTCTACGAAATCTGCTGTTAGTGCTGCGTGTAAGGTGAAGTAGGTTATGAGGACATCCTGAAGTAGAAACTTTAGCTCTGAATTTTCTTTCTTTTGGGGTCGGGTATTGATGTTCAAAAGTTCCTTAAGAACTTTAATATTGCGGATCATATCATAGATAATAGACTCTTCCCAGGTTGCTTCATTCCATACAAAAAATGCTCGTACGAAATTAATTTTTTTATTCTTGTCCCACATTTGCAGAGCAGTGGTAGGTAGCTCTCTATTGGAATAAGGGATCGCTTCTCCCCATCTCGGGTCTACCAGATTCAAACCATAGCGCTTGAAAGTAGTGTGCAAAGTATGTTGATAAATTTCCATCAGGCATTCAAAATTTTCTGCTTTATTAAGAGAGTTGTTCTGAGGAAGGTTGACTATAGAGTATAGGCGGACGACATTGGTTTTGGCTTGTCCGTCATCTTGAGCAACCATATAGGATCCACCCCACATTCCGGTGGTAATGGGAACACTTATTTTATGTTGTTGGCTCAATTGTAAAGCAACAGACTCACCAATAACTTTTAAAAGATTGTGAAAATAATACAGGTTTATTCGATTATCTTTGGGATAAAGGTGTCCCGGTAGAATTTTATATTGCATATGAAAAAACTAATTAATTAATCTGTTACTGCACCTTTGCTAGCAGAGCCTACAAGTTTTGCATATTTAGCCAGAACACCTGATTGATATTTTATTTTTGGAGCGACGAACTCTTTTCTCCTTTGCTCAAGTTCATCCTCTGTCAATAGTACGTTTAACTGGTTCTTAGCCATATCAATATCAATGGTATCATTATCCTTAATGAGTGCTATTGTGCCACCAATTTGTGCTTCCGGAGCGATATGACCGATAACGATTCCATAAGTCCCTCCGGAAAACCGACCATCAGTGATAAGCGCTACCTTGTCTCCGAGACCTTCTCCAACAATAGCGGCAGTAGGTGCTAACATTTCACGCATACCCGGCCCACCTTTTGGCCCTTCGAACCGAATGACTACAACATCTCCTGCCTTAATGTGGTTAGAGAGAATGGCATCGAGACATTCTTCTTCTGAATCGAAGACTCGTGCAGGACCTTTGAAACTTCTAGTATTGAACCCTGATACTTTTGCGACTGAACCTTCACTACAAAGATTTCCTTTGAGGACAACTAGATGACCTTCTGTAGATTTTGGTTTATCCAGCGGGAGAATAACATCCTGATCTTTGCGAGGTTGGTGAGGAATATCAGCTAGGTTTTCGGCGATGGTTTTCCCTGTAACTGTCATACAGTCGCCGTGCAAGAGTTTGGCTTCTAACATCATTTTCATAACCTGCGGAATCCCACCGGCATGGTGCAAGTCAATTGCAACATATTTGCCCGATGGCTTCAGGTCACAAAAGAGTGGAATCTTCTTCCTGATTACTTCAAAATCGTCCATGGTCAAAGCCACTCCCACGGAGTGGGCAATTGCCAGAAGGTGAAGGACAGCGTTGGTGGACCCACCAATAGCCATAACAATAGCAATAGCATTTTCGAAGGCTTTGCGTGTCATGATGTCATGCGGCAGAATATTGTTCTCGATCATTTTTAAAAGGGCTTTTGCACTTTTCTCTGTACTGATCTCCTTATCATTGTCTTCATTTGCCATGGTGGAGCTATAGGGAAGGCTCATTCCCATGGCTTCGAAAGCGGAGGACATAGTATTAGCAGTGAACATACCACCACAAGATCCATATCCGGGGCAGGCATTTTTTTCGATATCAGTTAGTCTTTTTTGGTTAATACTACCGGAACCAAACTGTCCTACCGCTTCAAAAACACTGACTACGGTAAGATCCTCATTGTCAAGGTTGCCGGGCTTGATGGTGCCACCATAAACAAAAATACTTGGAATATTCAGTCGGGCCATGGCAATCATGGCTCCGGGCATATTTTTATCGCATCCCCCTACGGCAATGACCGCGTCCATGCTAGCTCCTCGACAAACTGTCTCTATGGAGTCGGCGATAACTTCACGACTGACTAAAGAACATTTCATACCTTCGGTTCCCATAGATATACCATCACTAATAGTGATCGTCCCGAACATTTGTGGCATGCCACCATTTTTTCGGATCTCTAAGGAGGCTATATCAGCTAGTTTACCAAGTCCCGCATTACAAGGAGTTATATTGCTTTGTGCATTAGCAACACCTACGATGGGTTTATCGAAATCTTCATCGGTGAATCCGACTGCCCTTAGCATAGCTCTGTTTGGAGCTCGTCGATCTCCCTGAGTGATAGACTGGCTTTTTGAATTTAATGGTTTCATCTTTTTTCCTGTTTTTTTAAGAGATCTTACAGCATTGATTTATTCGACTTGCGGAGAGAGACGTTATCTTTCTATTTCTGAAACGGCATTAACGGTAGGCCGACGAAAATAGCCATCTCCATTTTGATCATGTGCGATGGCGTAGTATACAGTATTTGTTGAAACTTTTAAAATAGCTTCGGAACCACGAATCTCAATTTCATGGTTGAATGGAATGACCGGAGTTTTGCGGTCTTTTTTCCATGTTTTACAAGAAGGTTTTGAGGACAGAATTTCTGGTAATCGAAAGGACTTCTGTGCGTATAGATAATCAAGCTTAAGCAGATCCTGCTCCATCGACGTTGGGTCTGGGTAAAAAGTGTTCTGAAAAATGCGGTAATACTCATTCAGAGAAACGGGATTCATCAGTAATTCGTGAGAATCATGATACTCGAGTAATCTGCTGAATAAAGTTGTTGGATCCATTTTTTCAAGCAGGTAATTGATGGAAAAACGAAATCTTTTAGAGTTGTAATAGCGGTCAAAAATATCTTCGAAATGTTTTAAATATAAAATCTCTTCAGCTGATAGGTGCTTGTGTGAGATCAGTTCATAGGGTGGGGTAGAGTTGTATCTGTATTGTTCCTTTTCTAAAAGTTCATTGATTGGAGCTCCTGGAAGAAACTTTAGAAAACCTAACTGCAGTTCATGAGGTCTTAGTGCCATTACTCGGGAAAAAGATTTCCAGATATCCTCCAATGTTTCTCCAGGAAGGCCAAATATTAGATCGCAGTGAAAATGAATGCGATCTTGTTTTACCAATTGTCGGATCGTTGAAAAAAGTTTTTCGTTATTTTGTTTTCTCTGAATAGTTTCCTGTACCGATTCAGTAGTTGTTTGAATGCCAATCTCAAACTGAAACATTCCCGGAGGTACTGTTGCCAGAAAGCCTAATATATCTGCAGTTAAGATATCCCCTACCACCTCAAAATGAAATTCGTTGCTTTTGAATTGAGTTAACCACTGCATCAGACCTTTCATTCGTCCAGGCTTGAGATTAAAGGTGCGGTCTACAAACTTAATTTTTTTGATTCCGGCGCTGATGAGTTCCTGGACCTGACTTTGAATGATTGATTCGTCAAAGTAGCGAACAGTTTTATCTAGCGCGGATAGACAGAAAGAGCAAAGGTATGGACAACCTCTTGATGTTTCAAAGTACACAATCCTGTTTTTTAGGTGTGGGAAGTCTTCTTTTAGATAAGGGGGGATGAGCTCTGGAAGATCAGTTCCAAAAGTTCGCCAGCGTGTGAGGACTTCCTGGGTAGGAGTTTCTTTTTTTCTGGTCAATTCAAGAAACTCAAGCCACTTCTTTTCTCCCTCACCAGAAATTACAGGGTAGGGAAGAGAATTTTCTTTTTCAAAGGATACCTCTGGTCCACCCACTACAATTTTCAAGAGAGGCATTTGTTTTTGTAGACGTTCTATCAGCTCCAAGCTCTGACTACGATTCCAGATATAGATACCGACTCCCAAAACCTCAGGTTTAAGTTTTTGGATTTCGGCGGCAATTTTCCAGACCGGCTGATTAATTACGAACTCTCTGATCCATACATTCTGGTAGCCTGCATTGCGACTAGCGTTTCTTAGGTATCGTAAGCTTAGAGAAGAGTGAATAAATTTTGCGTTAAGGGTTATGAGTCCAATAGAACGTTTCAAATTTGGTTTCTGCCTTAAATAGTTAATATTATCATCTTGTTTGAGACAACTAGGCTAGAGTTAGCAGTCGGTTGCTTCTTTTCTTAGTTGATGGCTGGCATGTTTTACAAAAAAAAGTGGAACGGCCGGAATGAATTAGACGTGATATGGGCGTTGCGCACTTTGAACAAGGCTTACCTTCTTTACCATAAACAGATAATTTTACTGCATAATACCCTGTCTTACCACTGGGCTCGAAAAAATCACGTAAGGTGGTTCCTCCTGCAGCAATACTATTTTCCAAAGTTGAACGTATGCAAGAGAGAAGTAGCTCCCATTCGGGAAAAGTGATTAGCCCGGCTTTACGTTTTGGGTTAATGCCTGCATGAAACAGAGATTCACAAGCGTAAATATTACCGATACCCGTAATGCGTCGAGAATCCATGATAAAGGTTTTAATCGGAGATTTACATTTTTTGGCACGGTTTTTCAATACCTCAGGATTTGCTTCTGTTGAGAAAGGGTCTGGTCCAAGGTTATCTAGCAAAGAGTGTTTTCCGCTATGCGGGACCCAGAGTATGCAACCGAACCTTCTTGGGTCTACAAAGTGCAGAAAGACTTTTTGTCCAAACTGGAAGGTAGCGTGCGTATGTTTTTCTTTGGGGCTCATTGTATCACTCAGAGAAACACGTCCACTCATACCTAGATGCAAGAGCATAGCCCCTTTTGGAACTTTTAAGAGTAGATATTTGCCAATGCGTTGGACTTGACAAACAATCTGATTTTTCATCTGTCTATATAAAGTAGCCTGAGGAATGGGGAATCGAATATCTTTTCGGTAGAACTTAAGAGCTGTACAAGGTTTGTTCAGAACTAGGGGGAGAAGAGCCCGTCTCAGAGTTTCGACTTCAGGTAGTTCGGGCATTGATACGAGTTTTTTGGGGAGTGAAAATCCTACCAAAACTTGGCAGAAAAAAGATATTATTCGGCACTCTTAATATTTTCTTCTTCTTTGGGCGGCTGTGTCTGTTCTACTGGTTTTTTTGATATTACTACTTTGGCAGAACGAAGAATTCGCCCATTCAAAGTGTAGCCTGTAGAGTATTCCTGCATTACGGTATTTTCTTCGTGCTCTTCAGATTCTAGTTGGGTCATGACTTCATGAAGGTTCGGATCAAAAGGTTTTCCCATTGCTTCAACTACTTCAACTTTTTGGTTTTTCAGGAAAGTGGCGAACTGCTTTTGAATCATTTCCACACCCTCCTTTAAACTTTCTAATGAAGTATTGGGGGTATTTAATGCTCTATTCATGTTATCGTCAATTTCTACTAATTCTTTCAGGAGGCGTTCATTGGCAAACTGAACGGCATCTGCCTTCTCTTTGACTAATCGTTTGCGAAAATTTTCAAGATCAGCTTTTTCCCGTAGAAAATCATTTTTTTGCTCTACAAGCGCAACATCTTTTTCCTTCAGTTGCTCGTGAAGCTCTTCCATTGGGCTTAACTTTCTTTCTTCTCCCGCAGTATCGCCTTCTTCGGGCTCTGTAGCTTCAGTTTCGAGAACCTCAGGATCCAGAACTTCGGGGTCAAGAGCTTCCGGGGTATCTTCAGGTTTTTCTGAGACTTTTTCTTTAGACGTCACTTTTCTTTAAACTCCCTGGTTTTCAGATATTAATTTGGAGACTAATTTTGCAGTATGGTTCACAATAGAAATAATGCGTTTATAGTCCATCCTCTTGGAACCGAAAACAGCCAGTGTTCCAACATTGTCTTTGCCCATTTGATAATTTTGCGCGATCAAACTACAATTTCCCATTTCTTCTTCTAGGTTCTCCTCGCCAATTAATATGGTCATTCCATCATGGTTAAGGCAAAGATCAAGCAAGTTAATCAACTTTGTTTTCTCTTCGAGTGTAACGAGAAGAGCTTTGATTTTTCCTATATCTTCTGTGAACTCAGGTTGATCAAGAAAATTTAAGGCGCCTTCAACAAGTAGTTCGCTATTTTCCTGTTCTTCTGTAAACAGAGCTGACGAAAGAGTGTGGGCTTTTCTGGCTAGATTATTATAGTGTTCCTTTTCGACCCTTAAGCGTCTTAGTAATTCTTGTCGTATCCAACGGATCGGTTTTCCACTGAATTCATTATTTAGGTAATTGGAAATAGAGGTCAGTTGACCTTGAGTAATCTCAGAATCAATTGGAAGTACTTTGTTCTGAAGAATACCTTGTTCGGAAAAGAAGACTGCTAATGCAGCTTGAGGACTGACTTTAGTAAACTCAATATGTTTAAAACGGGCACTCGAAAAACTTGGTAACATTACTAACCCTGTTTGTTGGGAAGTTGCAGAAAGATTTTCGCAAGCCTGTTCAAGAAATCCTTGAAGGTTTTGTTTGCCAATTGGATACTCAAACTCATGACTTTCTGAAAGTACTTGGGCTTTCATTAAAAAACTTTGCGGACGCAAAAGATGATTTACGTAAAACCGATAACCCTTGTCTGTCGGCATGCGGCCGGCTGATTTATGTGGTTGACTGAGAAAACCTTTTTCCTCCAAGTCTGCTAAAACGTTTCTGAGAGTTGCGGGGCTAAGCTTTTCTGGATGTACCTTCGATATAGTTCGAGAACCTACTGGTTCAGCAGACTCGATATATTTATCGACTACAGCTAAAAGAACAATTTGGCTTCTTTCATCTAAAAAAGGAAAACTCATTTCATTAGCAAACGTTAAAATTTTTTAAAAATTCACTTAATTTAAATAAACTATCAATCCGTAATTTTTTTGTCAACATTAACCCATTTCGTGGTTGTTAATGTAATTGCGAGCTGCTTTATTCACTTGTTAAACTTGTAGGAGGCTTGGTAGATGTCTTTATGGTTAATGGGCCGATTTCAGGTCTCTTGTTTTTTCTACGATTTGTGTTCCAATTCCTTCTGCAGTGAAAATTTCGAGTAACAGGGCGTGCCGAATACGGCCATCGATAATATGGGTTTTATGCACACCGGACTTAAGGGCTTCCAGACAACAATTTACTTTTGGTAACATCCCATCACGAATGACATTACTTCGGGTCATATCGGAAATATTTTTCCGGGTTAGTCCGGATTGGAATTTTCCTGCTTTATTTTTTACTCCTTCCGTGTCAGTCATCAAAACCAGTTTTTCAGCTTTGAGAGCTGAAGCGATATGGGAGGCAACAAAATCGGCATTTATGTTTAGTGTTTCTCCGTTTTTCCCCCTGCCGATTGGTGCAATAACAGGAATAAATCCGCTTTGATCTAGGGTTTCCAGAATTCGTGGATTTACTTTAGTGATTTCGCCAACTAGCCCCATATCGATAATTTCCGGGCGATCTGTCTCAGGTGAAAGTTTTACCTTTTTATGCCTTTTGGCTAGAATCAGGTCACCATCTTTTCCGGTGATACCCACAGCATTGCCTCCCTGATGGTTAATTAGGGAAACGATTTCTTTATTAACCTTTCCTCCAAGAACCATTTCGACTATGTCAATTGTTTCCTTACTGGTCACACGTTGTCCTTCGACAAACTTTGATTGAATTCCTAGTGTTGTGAGAGTTTTATCAATTTGCGGACCGCCTCCATGAACTATAACTGGATTAATGCCGATATATTTCATCATGACGATATCGAGAGAAAAATTTTCCTTGAGGTCATCGGAAACCATTGCGTTGCCGCCGTATTTAATGACGATTGTTTTGCCGTAGAAGTTCTTGATGAAAGGAAGAGCTTCTAGAAGAATTTCTGCCTTGTGGATAAGTTTTTTCATTGATAAGAGATTTCTAGAAGCATAAAAGCTTTAAAGGATATAACGGCTTAGATCTTCATCCTGAATAATATCTTTTAGTTTATTGCGGATATAATTAGCATCGATTGTGATATTTTTTTCTTCTAGATCTGGAGCATCAAAAGAAATTTCTTCCAGAAACTTTTCCATAATAGTTTGAAGTCGCCTTGCGCCTATGTTTTCCGTGCGCTGATTTACCAAAGCCGACATTTCAGCGATCTGATCAATAGCATCTTCCATAAAGCTTATGTTGATAAGCTCTGTTTTTAGTAATTCTGTGTACTGTTTGACTAACGCGTTATCGGGTTCTGTAAGAATACGGATGAAATCATCTTTTGTAAGAGAATCTAGTTCAACGCGAATCGGAAAACGTCCCTGAAATTCCGGGATCAGGTCAGATGGCTTTGCAGAGTGGAAAGCCCCTGCCGCAATAAAAAGGATATGGTCGGTTTTAACGATGCCATATTTAGTGTTGATTGAAGATCCTTCAACAATAGGTAAAAGGTCACGTTGAACTCCTTCTCGAGAGACATCAGCCCCACTGGTTCCGCCTGACTGGCGGCCTATAATTTTATCTACCTCATCTATGAAAATGATTCCATTTTGTTCTACACGCTTTAGAGTTTCCTGCATGACTATATCCTGGTCGAGCAATTTCTCTGCCTCCTCCTGACAAAGAACTTTGAATGCTTCCGGAACTTTTAGTTTTTTATTTGTAGTTTTCTGCGGCAAAATAGAGCCAAGCATATCTTTTATATTGTTCCCCATTTCTTCCATTCCTGCTCCAGCATTCATATCAACGATTGTAGGTGTTTTATCCCGCACTTGGATTTCCACTTCGCGATCATCTAATTTTCCCTCTTTAACCATTTGAGCGAATTTTTCACGTGTCTGCTCGTAATGAAGCTTTCCGTTTGAGTCAAGATTAAAACCGGGTTTTCCTTGCGTTCCTGCAGGTGGTGGAAGAAGCAAATCCAAAAGTTTTTCTATAGCTAGTTCACGAGCTTGTTCGCGAAAGAGGGCTTCCATTTCTTCTTTAACCATGTTTTTCGACAATTCCACCAGATCTCGAACCATGGACTCAACATCGCGACCAACATAACCAACTTCTGTATATTTTGAAGCTTCAACTTTAATGAAAGGAGACTTGGAGAGCTTTGCTAGCCGACGGGCAATTTCTGTCTTGCCAACTCCCGTTGGTCCAATCATCAGAATATTTTTTGGACCTACTTCATCACGAAGAGAATCGGCAAGCTGAAGCCTGCGCCAACGATTTCGCAGTGCAATGCCGACTGCTCGCTTCGCGTTGGTTTGTCCAACTATGAACTTATCTAACTCCTCAACAATTTGTTTTGGTGTCAGTGATGCCATAAACGTATCATTAGCGTCTTGAGTTACCGTTTTAGGCTGGGTTTCTGTGTCGTCCATAAACTACAACTCCTCAATCGTTAAATTCGAGTTGGTATAAATACAGATTGACTCGGTTATTTTCATTGATTCTTCTACGATTTGCCGAGCTGAAAGATCACTGTGTTTAACCAGAGCTTTGGCGGCTGCGGAAGCAAACATGCCCCCGGATCCGATTGCTAAAACGCCATCATCGGGTTCGATCACGTCTCCAGTTCCAGAAAGCAAGAGAGAGTGATCCTTATCAACCACAATCAACATAGCCTCTAGTCTTCGCAACATTTTATCGGTACGCCAGTCTTTGGCTAGTTCCACTGCTGAGCGAGGCAGATTACCCTGAAATTTTTCAAGCTTTTCTTCAAAGCGGGCAAACAGAGAAAAAGCATCTGCAGTAGATCCTGCAAAACCGCCCACTACATTGTCGTGATACATCCGTCTGACTTTGCTGGCGGTATGTTTCATAACTGTATTTCCTAGACTAACTTGTCCATCACCGCCGATGACAACCTGGTCCTTGTGGCGAACAGCGAGTATTGTGGTTGCGTGCATCATATTAAGTATTCTACTTGTATCAGAAGAAAAATGGAGGTTAATTATTCCAATGCGGGTTTTTCCTTAGCGCGAGGATGTGTTTTGTCATATGTTTCATATAATCTATCAAGTGTCAAATGTGTGTATTTTTGAGTCGTGGACAAACTGGAATGACCCAGTAATTCCTGAATGGATCGCAAGTCCGCTCCACCCTCCAAAAGATGAGTGGCAAAAGAATGTCGAATCGAATGTGGAGAGACTCCGCCTGCGAAATTTCCCTGCTTTATATATTTGTCTACAACTTTACGTGTTCCCCTAACGGAGATTCCGGCTCCCCGATAATTAAGGAATAATTTTTCTGTAAAGGGTTCTCGGATTTTAGCCTTTCTTATATTTAAATAGGCTTTCAAAGCTTTCACACAATGGTGTCCCAATGGGAGAAGACGTTCTTTTCCTCCTTTTCCCAGGACTATGACTGTGCGAGAGTCCAGATTGATATTTTCAAGAGTGAGGCCAACCAATTCGCTTATACGAAGGCCACAGCTATAAAACATTTCAAGCAATGCTCGGTCTCGGTTAGGTAGAAATTCTTCACCCTCAGGTAATTGTAAAAGGCGAAACATTTCATCTACAGAAAAATATGCTGGTAGTTTGTTCTGCACGCGAGGTGCTGACAAAGATCTGACAACATTATTTTTAACATACCCTTCCCGAGACAAAAACCTAAAAAATGAACTCAATGTTGCAAGCTTGCGTCGCATGGTCGCGCCTGAATAACTCTTTTTGTAGAGATAACCCATGAATGAGCGCACTGCCAACCGATCTATTTTTTCTAATTTAATGGCAGAAGATTCAATGGCATGACCGGATTGTGTCAAAAAGTCCTGAAACTGAGTGATATCATTAAGATAGCTATTGAGAGTGTGAGGAGATGCATTTTTCTCCACCAGCAGGTAGTTTTTAAATTCTTGTATGGACTTTTTCACCTAATAGCCCTTTATTTATCAATAATCTAAAGATACCTGACCACTAAGAGGAAGTCAAGTTGAGCTCAACGAAGTTTACTATTTGAAACTGATAGGAATTGAGTCCATAATCTCTGTAAAGATAACTTGTTAACTACTGATCCAATAAGGGTCACTAAAAATTAATATTTATTATGTCTGATTCAAAGAACCCAGAATTTGAAAGAGAGCAGGCCCGTGAAGGATATCAAACAGTAGCAGAAATTCGCCAGAGGCTTGATATTCTAGTAGAGCATGTAGAGTCCAGAAAAGAAGCTCTCGAAGAAGAAATTCAAGAGCATCTGCACGAGTCTCTGGCTAACGCGCGGGACTCGATGGAACGCATACAGGAAAACATCGAGCCAAAAGTGGAAAAAGCTATTAGAACTAAAATGGAAGAGATTGATCGCAAGATGGCGCGATTAAACGATGAAGGGCTTGAAGTTGTAAGACAAGAGCTGGTGAAAGCCACCCCGGAAATCACTAAAAAAATACTAGAAGATCTTGATAAACTAGTGGCGGAAAATACTCGCTTTGCAAAAATGGAAATCTTGAATGAAGTAAAACTAGAACTCACTAAATCTATTCAATCATCAATAGAGCCGGTCAACACAAAACTGGAAAAGGCGTTGCCAACTTTAAAAAACTTGGCGGTTACAGCATTGACCTTAGCAGGCTTGGCATTATTGGGAATGATATGGTTGCAGGTTAGGTGACTAGCCAGAACAGAAAAAAGAAAAGAATGCTGGATAGAATTACCTGCCAGACAAAATTGAATCCTGGCCCAGTAAAAAGGATCAATACACTGCAGACGCACAGAATTAAAAATGCCAGTATTAATCGAGTCTTTTGTTTTAGTATTGGTGGTGGTTCCATAGGTTTTTAGTTATCTATATCTTGTATAAGCAGTTTTTTCATATCTTCAACTACCAGAATTTCTTCTGCCTCCAACAACAAGTCATCAGCTGAAAAGGTGGTGTCGCTTTCTGTCTCTTTGTATTCTTCGGAATCATAGGCCAAGTTAGGAGAGGATTCTAGATAGCTTTTAATGTCGTCCTGACTGAATGTCATAAGAACAGTTTTGGCAAAATCTGCCAAAAGTGATTCTAAGTATTTCACTTGCTCCACAGGTTGATTATAATGTTCCTTAATCGTCATTGCATAACTCATCTTTAATGCCCGTCCTCCTTGATTAAGGGGATGATCTTCCGACATGTTATCGCTGGAATAGAGAAACTGGAGTTTCCGTCTTGCTTTTCTGAGTAGGGAGAAATTTGTCCCAAATTTTTCTCCAATAAGAAAGGAAAGGCCTGCATGGGTTCCCGAATGCTCTGCAATTTGCTCTGCTTCTTTGCAATATTTTTGGACTTGCTCGAATTCCATATTTTTATTTTGAGTAGTGATTTTTGCAAAAGATACTAGATGTAAGATATTTGACTATTATTCTTATATTGGAGGAGGAAGTAAACCCTTTTAATATAAAAATTTATGGTTTGTTTCGAGAATGTTACTTTACAGATTACCGTCCATACATTTTTGCGCATAGATAAGCGAACAGTCGGGTTGCTGAATGTGTTATAGATTCATTTCCTTTTATTGGCTGAACATGGATAAATAACATGCCGGCATCGATGGCCCCACCATCCGTTATATAACTATCGCCAATCATGCAGACCTTGGTGGTATCATTTAAATTCAGGAAGTCGGTCATAGCAATCTTAAACCCATGTGGATCTGGTTTGGCTGGTACGTTAGAGACGACTTTCACCCCCATTGCCTGCAATACTTCAAACCTGTCTTCATATGCATTGGTATATATGGCCACTTTTAATCCGTTTTCCAGCATGATGCGAACATGTTCGAGGACCGATGAATTGAATTTCCTGGCATGG
>MDSW01075642.1_pt1 | contig 21647 bp, 21 predicted proteins | sample 811171 | NCBI WGS metagenome assembly MDSW01 (sample SAMN05326641, study PRJNA326480) | marine metagenome | isolation source: seawater | place: Atlantic Ocean: North West | collected 2012 | reverse complement strand
TCGGTGATCGTGCCCTGCGCATCGATGGCGAGGCCGACGGCCGCAGAGACGAGCGCAAACGCATAAGACGTGCGCTCGCGCACCTTGAGATAACGCGAATGCCAGGCCAGCGCCGCGGCTTCGGCGGGCAATCGCACCCCCACGATCAGCTCGCCGCGGGCGAGTGCGGTTTCGTCGGCCGGGTCGTCGCCGGGCAGGCGGTGGAAATCGGTCAGCGCCACCGAGCGCCGGCCTTCGGGCCCGGCGATTTCGACCGTGGCATCCAGCGCGGCCAGCGCCACGCAGAAATCCGACGGATGGGTGGCGATACAGGCGCTGTTCCAGCCGAGCACCGCATGGTTGGCGTTCAGCCCGTCGAGGGCGTCGCAACCGCTGCCGGGCGCGCGCCGGTTGCAGGCGCTGGCCGTATTCTGGAAGTAGGCACAACGGGTGCGTTGCATGAGGTTGCCGCCCACGGTGGCGGCATTGCGCAACTGCGGTGACGCCCCGGAGAGCAACGCCTCGGCCACGGCCGGGAAATCGTGGGCGAAGGTATCGTCGAAGGCGAGATCGGCATTGCGCACCAGCGCGCCGATCCACGCGCCGCCGTCGGCATCGCGCTCGATGCCGTTCAAGGCGGGCAGATGCGTGATGTCGACGATACGCGCGGGCCGCATGACATCGCCCTTCATCAGATCGAGCAGATTGGTGCCGCCGGCGAGATAGGCGGCATCCGGCGCCTGCGCGGCCGCCACGGCGGCCTCGATCGAGTCCGGCCGGAGATAGTCGAAAGGCCTCATGCGGCACCCCGCTCGGTGTTGCCGGCCAGCTGGCGTTCGGCGTCCAGCACGGCTTCCACGATGCCGGCATAGGCGCCGCAACGGCACAGGTTGCCGCTCATCTGCTCGCGTACGCGCTCCGGGTCGCCGTGCACGCGTGCTTCGCGCAGCAGCCCGATCGCGCTCATGATCTGGCCCGGTGTGCAGTAACCGCACTGAAACCCGTCGTGGTCGATGAACGCCTGCTGCAGCGGGTGAAGCTCGGTGCCGTCGGCCACGCCTTCGATGGTCTCAACCGTGGCGCCTTCGAGGCTGGCCGCGAGCGTCAGACAGGCATTGATGCGCCGGCCGTCGACCAGGACCGTGCAGGCACCGCACTGGCCGCGGTCGCAGCCTTTCTTGGTGCCGGTGAGACCGAGCCGCTCGCGCAGCAGATCCAGCAGCGTCACCCGCGGGTCGTCGAGGTCGACCCGGCGTTTATCGCCGTTGAGCGTCATTTGAATCGAAAAAGCCATGCACGACCTCCGGTAAGATGGCGCCTGAAACCTGCGATCGGGAAACGGCGCCGCCAGGCTGTTTTCTCGGTGCAGCTGAATATACGGAGGCACCCTCCGTTTTGCAAAGCCACTGTATCGAACGCCAGTGACGAGGGGATGACGACACCACCGGAACGCCCGCAGCGCGCCGACGCGCGCCGTAATCGCGAACGCCTGCTGGCCGCCGCGCGAACGGTGTTCGCCAGCGATGGCCCGCGCGCGAGCCTGCAAGGCGTGGCGCGCGAGGCCGGCGTGGGCATCGGCACCCTGTATCGCCATTTCCTCTCGCGCGAAGCGCTCTATACCGCCGTCTACGAACACGAGGTCGACCACCTCGCGACCATGGCCGGCGAACTACGGCAAACCCACGAGCCGGTGGCCGCCCTGCGCAGCTGGCTGCACGCGCTCGTCGCGCTGGTTGCAACCAAGACCGGCATGGCCTCGGCGCTGGCGATCACGGCCGAAACCAAGTCGGCGGTCTCCCAGGCCACATCCGAGCGGCTGGTCGATGCCATCGCTGCCCTGCTCGACCGCTGCGTGGCCGACCGCCTGCTGCGCAACGACCTGGCCCCGCGCGAACTGCTGCATGCCGTGGTCGGCATGTGTCTCATTCAGGAGGCGCCCGACTGGCAGCGGCGGGTCGCCACCATGATCGACGTGCTCGTCGATGGATTGCGCACGCCGCCGCCCGGCTGAGCCGAGGTATTCGCGGCGCTCGCGTCGCGCGAGCATTGGCGCTGCGCGGCCGGCCCGCGACGAATCACCGCCACTGGCCGCGCCGCACAGACGGCGCGACTAACCCTCCGGCACCACCTCGATCACGATCTTGCCGCGGGCACGGCCGGTGCGGCTGCGATCATAGGCCTGCTGGGTCTCGGCCAGGCCAAAGGTGCTGTCGATGATCGAACGCACCGCGCCGGCTGCCATCCAGTCGCCGATCGTTTCCAGGTCTGCCGTCCAGGACTCCACGCGAACGAGCGACGCGTTGCGTCGGCGCGCGAGCAGCGTGCCCGCCATGCCGCGCGTATGGCCCATCGTGGACACGAAATGGCCTTCGGGCGCCAGCAGCGCGGCACAGCTGGCCGGCGTTTCGAACGAGGTCACGTCGAACACCAGATCGAACACGCCCGCCGGCTTGTGCGTGCGCTGCCGGTAATCGCCCGCGGTGTAGTCGATCACCGCGTCCGCGCCGAGCGCGCGTACCCGTTCGATATTGCGCGTGCTGCATACGCCGGTCACATGGCAGCCCAGCTGCTTCGCGATCTGAACCGCATAAGTGCCCACGCCGCCGGAGGCGCCGATGATCAACACCGACCGGCCCGCTACCGCGCGGCCCTTGCGCAGGCCCTGCAGCGCGGTTTGCCCGGCCAGCGGCACGGCCGCCGCTTCGGTGAAGCTCAGGTTCGCCGGCATCCGCGCAATCCGCCGCTGGTCGATCACCGCATATTCGGCAAGCGTCGCGGTACGCAGACGCATATCCATGCCGTACACCCGATCGCCGATCTCGAAGCCCGCGACGTTCGCGCCGACTTCGACGACCTCGCCCGCCAGATCGTCACCAAACAACGGCGGCACGAATCGTCGCCCCACCGGCGGCGCGGCACGCGCCAGCGACAAATTGAGTTTCCAGTCCTTCGGATTCACCGACGCCGCGTGGACTTTCACCAGCACGTCATTCTTGCCCGGCGTTGGCTTGGCGCGTTCGCCAACGGCCAGCCGTACGATGGGCCCGAAGCCCTTGGGGATGATTGCTTTCATGGTCGTCGGGTGCTGAATCGGCCGAGCGGGCTATCGTACCCCGGCACCCGCTGTACGCTTCGCTAAAAGCCGCTCTGAGCGAGCCGCGATATTCGGCAGAACCGCGGCGCCGGCCTCAGCCGTATTACGGCGCCGGCGCGAGGCCGAGTTCGCGTTCACAGCGCATCACCCAGGCTCCAACCGCCGGGAAGGCCGCCAGGTCGAAACCGCCCTCGTGGGCAAGACGCGTATAGGCGAGCAATGCAATATCGGCGAGCGTGATGTCGGCACCGCCCGCGAGCCAGTCGTGCATCGCCAACGTCTGCGCCATGTGGGCCAGCGCGCGGTTGCCCTTGTCCATCAGCGCGGGGGCGATCTCATCGTCCGCGCGGCCGAGATACTGCTTTTGAAAGCGACGAACCGCGATAGCCGGCTCGTGCGAATACTGCTCCCAGAACAGCCACTCGAACATGCGCGCTCGTTGGTAGGGATCGGCCGGCACCAGCGCGCTGTCCTGTGCGAAGTGAACGATGATCGCATTGGACTGGGCCAGCGTGCGGCCGTCATCAAACTCGACCACCGGCACCTGCCCAAAAGCGTTGAGCGCCAGGAACGCATCGGTACGCGTCTCACCCTTCAGGATGTCGACATCGACCCATTCATGCGCCAGGCCCAGCCGTTCGGCGACCCATTTCACCTTCAGACAGTTGCCGGACATGGTGTCGCCGTAAATACGCATGGATGCCGCCGCCTAAACAATGGCCAAGCCGGGGAACATAGCACTAAGGCCGGGTTTATCTCCTAGCGCCGTTAGCGCTGCACGCACGAGGCATGCAAATGCACGACTCGAAACCTGACGCCATTCGCCGCCGGTCACGAAGTCGCCTGCTGCGAAACCGCCATCACCCAGGTCTTGACGGCTGAAAGCGTCGGATCATGCCGGCGGTTCTCCGGATACGCCAGAAAGAATGCGCGGTCTTCGAGTTCGGGGCCGAACGGCTGTACCAGACGCCCGTCTGCCAACTCGTCTTCTATGAGTTGACGATTCATCAGTACGACGCCCTGGCCGCCCACGGCCGCTGCAATGGCGTGGTTCTCGTCCGAGAACGCCAGCCCGGCGCCGGTGTTCAACTCGCTCATCCCGGCTTTCTTCTGATACCCGGGCCAGTCCATGGGGGATATCACAACACCCTGAGGCCGAAAGTGAATCAGCGGATAGGCGGCCACATCCTCGCCCAGGCGCTGGACAAGGCCTGGGCCGCAGGCCGGGATCAGCGTGGTATCGAACAGTTTTTCGGCAATCAGCCCCGGCCAGTGGCCATCGCCATGGCGAATGGCCATATCCGCGGTCAAGTCATCCAGCGACACGGGCTCGTGGGTGGCATGAATACGCAGATCGATATCCGGATGGGACTCGCGCAGCCTGTAAATCCAGGGCAGTAGCCAGCGTACGGCGACCACCGGGGTGGTCGTCAGGGTCACGGTTTGGCGCTCGGGGACGGCACTCAGCCGTTCGATGGCATGGCTGATGGCGTCGAAGGACGACTCCAGAACCTGCTGAAGCTCCCGCCCGCGCGGGGTCAACTCGAGCTGTCTCGGCTTGCGCACGAACAGCGTCATGCCCAGCGCCGTTTCCAGCCCGCGAACCTGATGACTGATCGCTGTCGCCGTGACCGAGAGTTCCAGCGCGGCCTGCTTGGCGCTTTCATGCCGGGCCGCGGCTTCAAAGGCCCGGAGGGCCGAAAGCGAAGGCAGGCGGCGTCTTTTCATGGATGAATTCATGTCATCTGTCCGCACGCAAAAAGATCGTTTGTTCGGCGCATCAGGCCCGACCTACGCTGAATCCGTCGTCAATCATAGATGAACGCAATTCAGAACTGGAGCCCGCTCATGTCACACATTCTGCATCTGGATGCCAGCGCCCGACCCGGTCTGGCCGGTACCGATCACCACGGTTCTCACAGCCGCTATTTGTCTCACCGGTTTGTCAGCCGATGGCAGTCCCACCGGCCACAAGACGCTGTCGTCTATCGCGATCTAGGACAACGCCCGCCCTCTTTCATCGACCACGACTGGGTGGCGTTGGCCTTCACGCCCGACGAGCGCCGTGAGCCCTGGATGAAAGCCGCACTCGCCGAAAGCGACGAGCTGGTCGACGAACTGATCGCCGCGGATATCGTGGTGATTGGCACGCCGCTCTATAACTTCGGCATGCCCGCGCCTCTGAAGACGTGGGTGGATCAGGTCGTGCGGATTGGCCGAACGGTCGATCTCGACGACACCGATCCATTCAACCCTTATGTCGCCAGACTCGCCGACCGCGAACGCCACGTGGTCGTACTCGCGGCGCGCGGGGGCGTGAACATGGCCCCAGGCGAAGCGATGGCGCATATGAACTATCTGGAAGCACACCTGGCCACGGCGTTTGAGTTTATCGGTATCACCCGTATTCACACCGTCGCCATCGAGGGGCAGGAAGCGGGCGGCGAGGTGCTGGCCAAGTCGATCGCGGACGCGACGCGAAAGGTCGAGCGGCTTGTAGACGAACTACACGTGGGGGGGGCGAATGCAGTACCGATTAATGAATCGGCGTAGAAGCGATAATCCGGCTTCCAGTGATTGAGGCCGAATTTTTCGTTTGCGTGAGACGGCGGAACCCAGCATGCCTAAAGGCGTGGATGCACAATACAAGACCCGGCCTCAGTTAGCTATAAGTCAGATCCATCAGCCTCGTTCTCCATGGAATCCCAAAATTCGCTGTCGAGTTTTTTGATTTGAACAGTGTGCTCAACCTGCACGCCGACGCCGTACTCGTACAGATACTCAGCCAGCTTTTGGCCGTCTATGAGTATGAGGGTGGTGCTGCCGTTCAAACCCTCGGCGTACTGAACAGCACCCTTCGAGAAGAACGATGTTGTAATGAATACGCCTTTGTTTGATTGCGCGACAGCTAGTGCGCCAACGAAGCTTTGAATTTCCTGCCTTCCAACACTGCTTGCTTGCGCGTATCGCTTGGCCTGAATATGAATGCGGCCAAAACCAAGTACATCTTCTTTAATGATGCCATCAATGCCGCCGTCGTTTGTGTAAGACGTGACTAAACCAGATTGCTTGACTTCGCCGCCGTATCCCATTCTTTGCAGCAGCCAAACGACCAAATTTTCGAATTCGCGTGGTTTCTTAGAAAGGATGGTATCGATTAGCTCTTGATACCGGGCCTCGCGAATTTTCTTCGCCGAATCATATAGCTCTTCCTGAGGAGTGAGATTCGTCTCATCGAGCGCTACTTTATTTGACTTGTTCGGCTTATTTTCTTGTTTTTTAGCTAATTCCGCAGCAATGAATTGATTGATGGACTCTGGACTCTTTAGCTTTTCCCTGCCAAGTTCGCTGATCCCGTACACACCGCGTTTAGGTTTGCTCAATAAGCCCGCCATGTTCATGTAACTTAGTGCCCAGCTAATGCGGTCGTAAAAAATTTTTCCGTTCCCCGACTCGTACTCTTCTTGGACTTCGTCATCGGACAGACCAAAGTACTTGGAAAGCGGAGCTTCGAATTCACGCAATTTCAACTGACCGCGTTCCGCCAAGAGCGACAAAGCCGGCACGCGAATTTGGTCATGCTTGGGTATCACTACAAACTTCACCCCGATTTATAACGCCTAAGCTCAGTTGTCGCCACGCAGTGGCGATCTACTGCAGCGCCGTGTTAGAGATTTTCGAATCTATCAAGTTTTCTATTGTAAAACTCCAATTCTCTACAGCACACGCAATACGAATAGAAAGTTTTCGCCCAAGCAGATAAGTCAGAGTTTTTAACTCTAAGAGATTGCAATATATCCAGCATTGCAAAATGCGAACAATCGTCAACGCTGGTTACTAAAATTATATGTTCTGCCTCGAGGAATTTTAATTGGTCGAATAGCTTACGTACGCTCCTCAGCGATCGTTCGCGATGATAGTGGAAATATTGAAACCAGTTGGCGTAAGTACCGAGTTGATCCAACACAAGTGGCGCCTGAGAATGCGGTGATATATTCTTAAAAGCTTCTTCAATTGATTTTTCGTCGACAGAAACTAGGTCCAAGTTCCTCCCAGCTTCTTTCGAGATATCTTTTAGCTGATCACTGCATTCCCTAACTACAATTTTCGAATGCTTCGATACGTACGGATATAGAGCTTGAAAATCAGACTGCTCTTTAAAACGAACTACAACTAGGTAGAACACGTAGCTTGCGATTATTGAGGCGAGCAGGCCCTCAAAAATTAGTCCTAGTCTGTAAGCGCCAGGAAACAAGGACGAAAATCTGTTTAGAACAACAATTTTAAAAACCAATGAACCTGCCGCTACGCAAGCAAGTGAATTCACGGGCCGAGGTGCACTAGTAGCAAGTTTCCAAAAACGCATATTTTTTTCTCTAACGCCAAGTATACGAACGAAACTAGGTATAGCGTTTAGTCCGGAGTTCGCATAGCACTGCTCGATTTACCGAGGTTCTCGTGCTTGAGGAATCCCTCAAATCGCTATGCGACTTTCGGGTTTCGTTGAATAGGTATTTGGCACGCAATACGCTCACCACTCCGGAATCCCCCGCTCACTAATCACCACCCGATTCCCCGCCGCATCAAACCGCGTCAGTTCCTGTCGCCCACGCCAGCAACGTACATAAGTGGAATTGATCACGCCGTGCGACTCGGCGAGGCAATCTTCCTTGGACCGCGGCTCGATGGTGATCCACTGCGGCTGGCTGTCGCGCAGGGGCTGGGTCGCGGCCTGGCCGACGCCGGCGCCGAAGCTGCCGAACACGCGGCCTACGGCATTCGCGACGCCCTCTGCATGGGCGCAGTTGGTCGCGCTGGCGAAAATCGCCAGCCCAAGCAGGATTCGGTGTTTCAAGATTTCCCCTCGCTTCGCACGCGGCTGCGTGCGCCCCTCGTTCTTCTGGCTGTGCCATGCAGGCAGCCGTTTTTTAGACAGTGCATGAACAGTCGGCCCGGGGAAAGCGTTATGGCCGGGGTGGGATCGGCCATTGGTCTTAGGCGCTTTACAAAGCAACGCGTGCCAATAGATAGGGCCTGACGCACGAGCCGTGTTTAGCCGCGTGTCGCCCGGGCGGGTTGTGCGATCCGCGCCGTTTTGCGCGCTGCGGGGCGTTTGCGGCGGCGCCTGGAGCCGAGCGGCCGGGCGTGATTTCCTGCCGGAACATGCGGTGGCGGTCGCCGATTCGAACGCTGGCGATGTGTAGAGGCGTTGCCGGTTCGTTTGCGCCGCGCCCTGGCTTGGGCGAGCCGCCGGCGGGGGATACAAACCCGCGCGCCTGAAGTAAGCTGCTCGCACAAGAAAAACGTGCTGGGGAGCTGGCCTTGAAACACGTCATCACCGTCTCGATGGGACCGTCCGCGCAGGACTATTCGTTTAAAACCAAGTTTCTGGGGAAGGACTTCACCGTCACCCGCCAGGGCGCCAACGGCGACGAGGATCGAGCCTGGGATCTGCTGCGCCGTGCGCAGGCCGACGCCGATGCGGTGGGGCTGGGGATGATTCGCGACCATTACGACGTGGGTACGCGGCGGTTCGTGCACAAGGACACGGACAAGCTGCTGAAGGTGGTGACACGGGTGCCGGCGACCACCGGCGCAGACCTGCGCCGCATGCTGCAGGTGCGCGCGGTGCGCCATGTGCAGAAGGCTCTGGGCAACTATTTCAACAACGCGCTGGTGCTGTTCCTGTCGGGCACGGTGAACTACGACATCGCGGTGGAGATGTCGCAGTACACGCCCAACCTGAGTTTTGCCGACGCGGTGTTGAAGACGGGCACACCGGCCCTGTTGACGTCGTTGTCGCAGCTGGAGCTGTTCGCGACCGGCAGCACGATGGCCAACGGCATCTGGGCGGCCCGCAAGCTGGGCGCGGTGCTGCCGAAGCTGCCGAAGGTCAAGCAGCGATTCCTGGCCAGGGAGATGGCCAAGTCGCATGTGATCGTCGGCGCGATCGAGGATATCCGTGCCTTCGCCGGCGACGGCAATCTCAAGGGCAAGACGTTGCTCAGCTCGGCGATCGATGAAGAAAGCCTGGCCTGGCTGAAGGAACAGGAGGTCAATCTCGCGATCGATATCTGCCCGCAGCCGTTCAAGGAAGTGGTCGGCATCAATGTGATCGAGGCGATGATTCTCGCCGCGACAGGGCTCGAGCCGCAGGACCTGTCGGACGACGACCTGGCCGAGATCATCGACGAGCTCAAGCTCACCCCGCAGCTGCTGCACCCGACCGGGCAGTTTCGCAACGTGCGTCGCTTTGCCTTCATCATCCATCCGCTCAGCCAGGAAGCCATCCGGATGGGTTTTCCGCTGCTGCCGAAATCCACGCCCAAGCGCGTGATGGACCAGATCGAGAAGGCCGCCGCCATGGTGCCGCCCATGGTGTACTGCAAGATGACCAACATCGTCTCGCCGACCGGCTCCGAAGCGGAGGGCTGGCTGATTTCGGTGGGCGGCACGCCGAAGGAAATGCTCGCCCGCAGCCCGGAATTTACCTATCGCCGGCTGCTCGCCGCGGCGGACAAGGCACAGAAGATGGGCGCGCAGATCATCGGCCTCGGCGCGTTCACGAAAGTGGTCGGCGACGCGGGCGTGACCGTGGCCCGACGCGCGAACCTGCCGGTGACCACCGGCAACAGCTATTCGGCGTCCGGCGCGCTCTGGGCCGCGGCGGACGCGATGCGCCGCATGGGCCTGGTGGAAGCGCCGAAAGACGGCCGCGTACAGGCCAAGACCATGGTGATCGGCGCCACCGGCTCGATCGGATCGGTGAGCGCGCGCCTGCTGGCGATGGCGTTCGACGAGGTGTATCTCGCCGGCCGCGACCAGAAGAAACTCGAGGCGCTGAAGGCCTCCATCCTCAAGGAAACGCCGGACGCCAAGGTGGTCGCGGCGGCCGACTACGAGGGGCATCTGGCCGAGATGGACATGATCGTCACCTCGACCTCGGGTGCGGGCAAGAAGGTGTTGGACATTACAAAGGTGAAGCCCGGCTGCGTGATCACCGACGTGGCCCGCCCGCTCGACCTGCCGCCCGAGGAATGCGCCAAGCGCCCGGACGTGCTGGTGATCGAATCCGGCGAAATCGACCTGCCCTCCAGGGTGCAGGGCCTGCGTGACATCACCCTGCCGGAAAACATCGTCTACGCCTGTCTGGCGGAGACCATCGTGCTGGCGCTGGAAGGTCGATTCGAGGTGTTCACGGTCGGGCGCGATACCGAGTGGCGCAAGGTCAAGGAGATTTACAAACTCGGCCTCAAGCACGGCATGAAGCTGGCCTCGATCTCCGGCGTGAACGGCGTCTACACCGACGAGGACATCGCCAAGGTGGTCGAACTCGCACGCGAACGACGCAAGACCTGGCAGACCGGCTAGGCGCCGACACGCCGCTGGCCTCACCGCTCGGGCAAGGCCGCCGCTGCTCGGTGCGGGCTAGTGCCAGAGCTTGTCGCGCGAGGCTTCGGCTTTCTTTGGAGACTAAACGTGTCTGACGCTTTTTACTTCGCCAATACTTGGGAGCCTAAACTTCATCGGTCGCGCCCGATGCACGACACAAAACCCAGTGCCGCACTACCTGGCCCTTCCGTTACTCCGCGTCGTAGTCTCTAGGGAAAGACTTTCCGCGCTCGCGTTGATATTGGAAATTCGGTATGACCCAGCCGTCACCATTCCGATAAATGACAAAGATCCAGCTCAGCGGCAAATTCTCCGTTTTCTTCAGATAAACGAATCGGATCAACGAGTCGCCAACCACTTTCTTGCCCAGATACTCGTCGCCAATCTGTTCTCCGACCACAGTCTTGGCTTTTTGGCGAAAATCAATTGAAAAGTAAATCGTGTCTGACCCCTTTTACCCGCCTTTTACCCCGCTGGGCTATCGAACGCCGCTGGCAGTGAAAGGATCGCATCAAGCTGTGGCTTGATTTACTTGTCCGTGGGAGTCGGGCTAGCTCAGATAGACCCCGCTATTCCACTTATTCCTTCCATCCTCGTCGACCAACCATCATTGGCAGTTACTTCGCGCGAGAGACTGCGCCTTACCGAGGCATGCCAGTTGTCATGCGCAGTGACAATAATTTCTATTGCAGATATTTGATCAACATCCTGTATTTTTGGATCCACGTGTCATCCGGTGGAGTAGCGTATGTCAAATCCGTTTTGCTTTTGCAATATTCTGCCACCAGCCCTTCGATATCCGGATTCCGACTTATCCCTGCCATAGGGTCTCCTTGTATAGCTATTAACAATCTATCGTAATCATCTATATTCGAATCGGAATAAGGGTAATATTTCTCGGCTTCTCGAATCAGTGCCTGGGCATCATTTTCCATCAATAACTTTCGGCAAGATCCTGCGGTTTTCACACCGTTCTTTAGGTCGAGATATTTTTTATTCGCCTCGTCGTACCGTTCCTCCGCGCTAGCAAGATTCTCATGATATTTTTTTATAACTGAAGGATAACGAGCACACCCGACCTTGACAGCTTGTTTCTGCGCTCTCGTAAACGATGACAGCTCTTCGGCACTTATCCTAGTGAGAGTCATGCAGGAAAGCTTGATCGGTGCTACGGGATGAGCTAAGTATGCTGAAGCGATTTCGTCATTGCTAGTGAGAAGCGCTCGCAGCATTCCGCTATATTTGAGAGCCTGCCCACCTTCTATAAAGAGTAGCGCCGTTTCTGTATCCTTATTTTGTAGCGCTTCGTAGTAGCTATCGGCACTCCATTCGACACCGCGGTTAGCCAATTCCTTACGAGGGTTTTCGCTAGTTTCCTTTTTCAGCTTGGCAACTTTCCGGTCTATATTACTGAGCGTCTTGTTCATTAGGCCCAGATCCTGCTGAAAGTCTCTGGCAACAGGCGCCTTCGCTGCAATAATTCCGTAGCGTTCAAACGTTTGGGTGTGATGCTGAACCAAATACAGCACGCTCGATAGCACAAAAAGCAAGCCGAAAAGAACACTTGCAGTCTTTATCGATTCGGACCACAGCCTAGTTACGAGACTCGCGCCCGCCAACAATATCAACGCGATAGCCGAAATACCCGCCAGATATGCAGAGAACGGTGCGATTGGCTGGCAGATATCCGAGACCGTGCTTGCTGCCGCCGCGATTCCAAAAATTTTCGTTAGTCTAAAATAAAAATTTTTTTGCTCGATTCTAACCCCATATATTTGCCTATAAATTTAAAAAATCGTATATCTATAAATCTTTCCCGCCATTACAGTTTTTTATCTCGAGCCCGGTTTGGCGATCGAGCAACGAGAAAAGGATCATGAGAAATGGCGAGAAACATTTAGCTCATTTACTTATCGGTCGCTTGTGCGCGGTGTGATCCTTTGCGATGAGCACCGCGCGCAGGACATTCGGATTACACTCAGACAGCGGCTGAGCTCGAACTGCCAAATGCCATGGTTGTGCCTGCGCGGCTGCGTAGAACCGACTCTGTGAATTTTGCTGTCTACTTACCGCTATAGCATTAGTTGTGATCTCACAGCGCTTGCTCGGCCGCCCTATCATTCGTCCTTCAATAGACGCATTTGCCGGCACCTCGATCAGGGCCTCCAGTCGGTTTTCTTCCTGGTTCACCGTCCAGTCTTCAGGGGTGATTAAACGCACGTAGCTATTACCGCCCACCCCGGCATCGCCGGCTTCGATTTGGCGCTTGAGCAGCGCGGGGTTCATTGCGAGCGCAACCGTGGCGCTGAGCAACAACGTGAGCGCAGCAGAGTATCTGGCAAGCGTAGCGGTGTGTGTCGGCACCAGCGCTATCCCCCGTTATGAAAACAGGCCACGCGCGGCGACCTGTCTAACCCCTTGCCTGGACTATGCCAGCTAGGCCCGGGCATCGGAAGCGCTGGCTTCGCGGTCGGCGCGGACCTTGAACGCTGCGCCTGCCATGACGAGCGCGGCGCCGATGATTACGAGCCAACCCCAGGACAGGCTCATGAACTGGACTGGCGAGAGGTTGGCCGGGTCGTCGTTTGTCTTCGCGCCGACGTAGATCACCAGCAGAAAACAGACGAACAGCAGATTCAGCAGGCTGGCGAGCACGGCGACAATGGGCCTTTGCCAGTAGAAGCCGGCGGCCGCCGGCGCGGTGATCGCGAGCACGATGTAGGCTTGGACCTCGTTGCTGGACATCAGGCTAAGCGATGTCTGGGGTGTCGAGAGAATGGGCATGAAGACAGCGAAGGCCATGGCGGCGCAGGCGGCCAGACCGGTGATTTGTAGTTTTGTCATGACAGGATCCTTGATTGTTTGGATGGCAACGCGAGCGATCAGGAATCAGCCGGCCAGCTCGCGAGGAGCGTGTCGTCGCTCACACGCTGGCGATCGCCGACGGCATAGGCCTTGGCAGAGGTGATGCGGCCCTTGAGTTCCTTGACCGTGTTGTTGCCATAGCCCACTTGCGTGGTGCCGGCCGACAGCACCTTGATGGTGTAGACGATGACCACGCTGCGATCGATTCGGCCGGAACGGCTGGTGCGGCTTTCGATCATGGTCTGGGCGTCTTCCCGCGCGACGGGCAGGCCGTCGATATCCACGGCGTCGGCGATGGTCAGCGCATAGCCGGCCTGCGAGGTCCAGCTGTTCGGGTTGTAGAGCCGGCGGCCGAGCGAAATGGGGTAGTAGGCGCCCTCTTCGATCGGGTCGAACGCGAACTGCTGTTTGTCGAAATCGTATTCACCGAACGAGGCGCCGGTGCGGATACGGAATACGATTTCCTCGGGCCAGGCATCGACCGCGGCCTCGACTTTGGCGGCCGCATCTTCGAGCACGCCTTGCAGCGAGAATTCGTTATTGCGGTTCTGGGTATAGCGATTCCAGAAGAACGCCTTGGCCAGTTCGGTCTTGTTCGCCGCGTAGTCGTAGTCCGACTGCTGCTTGAGCCAAGTGAGATAGAACATGGGTTCTTCGAAGGCGTAGGTGCCGTCGTCGTTGGGCGTTGGGCTGGGCACGGCGGCGGTGAGCGGTGCGCTGCACAGACACAGCAGGGCAGCGGCCATGAGATGGCGGTAGGTCATGGAAGACTCCTGAATAGAGGATCACGCGGCGCGGATTGCGACGCGGTTTGATGGGGTTCGCGGCTGCGTTTACTTGCGCTCGAGCATGAATTCAGTCGGTTGATTGGCGAATTCCTGCTGGACGCGTGCTGTGCCCGTGGCTTCCCACTTGAGTTGGTCTGACGGCTCGATGTAAGTGAACTTCATACCGCTGCCGTTCGTCTTGTTCCAGGCGACCAGGGCGCCGTTTTCGATGTGGAGGAACAGATCGTTACTTGGGTCGCCATCATTGTTGAAGTCGACCCGGAAATTGTCATTGTTGCGCTCGATGGTCACGACACTGGTGTCGTTCGGATCAACGCTCTGCCATGTGTCGACGTACACGGCGCCAGGCTCGCTGCTGCAGGCCGTGACCGCGACCAGGAGCACGGCCGAGACGCCGGCAAGCACGGGGTGAAAAAGACTGGATGGGTTCATGGTTCTGACCTCGTTGGTATGGGTGACGCCGCCCGACCGGCGAACCGGTGGAGCGGCGAGGTCAGATTGCACAAACAGCCGGGATTCAAGCTGTCGGCTGCCTTGCGCGTAGCTTTCGGTTAGCTTTCGTTATTCAGGAACAATAAGTTACGAGCGCTAACGCGCGCGGTTCGTGGCCCGAAAATCAGCCGACGACCCGCATAAAAAGGCGCTCACGCGCCGGATTGCTCATCGAGTTGCTCGCTTATCGCCTGTATTTGAGCCCGCTGCGAATCGGTCAGGACGCCGTTGTCCCAGGCGATCCGCAGCGCTTTCGCGTACGGCGCAGCGTCGGCGGCCCGATCCAGCGCGATCAGGCAGCGCGTTGCCTCGATCGCGATCGCGCTATCCACGGTGCTGTATTGCTGAGTGAGCGTCGGTAAGTTAAGCGTGCCTTCGAGCCGTGGGGCCTCGGTGTCGCAGTGGCCCCCTTCGCGCGCGGCGCGTGCGCGCGGAGCAATAAGGGCGCGGCTCCACCAGGTGCTGTAGTGGTACGGGAGTTCGCGGGTGATCGCCAGCGCGTCCTGAAACGTTGTGTAGGCCTCGTCCCAGCGTTCGAGTGCGATCAGCGCATGACCACGGCCGGCCAGCGCACCGGCGACCGCGGTGCTGCTGCCGGCGAAGACCGGCGTCATCTGTTCGAGCAGATCATCGAAGACCGCAAGCCGATCCTCTGCGGGCAGCGTTTCGGCGGCGTGGGTGAGATAGCGCAGTCTCGCCGTCAAGCGCGTGGGTGCCGGATACTTCAGTTCGGCGGTCTCCAGCTCGTCGAGAATCGATTGCGCAGTGTCGCGATTACCGGCGGCGGCTTCGACAGCGACTAATCCGGCCTTGTAGTCCGGCGTGTCCGGCGCAGCCGTCAGCGCTGCTTCGATCCGTTGCCGCGCTCGGTCGTAATCGCCTTCTGCATAGGCCCGGAGCCCGTCGGCATAAGCCACGCCGGCCCGACTCGTCGGTTCCGAATAAGACTGGTTGCCGGACACGACGCGGCTGAGCCAGTCGGCGGTAATGTTGGGCGTGCCGAACAGGTGATAACGCAGCGTGCTGAGCGCGCCGACGGGCGCTGCGGGTTCGCCAGCCGGCGCGTCATCGCCTACGGGCGGATTTATGGGCGCGGGGCCTGACGTGTTCGCCTGCGATTTCGCCCATGGCCGCGGCGCCTCGCGACTGTCGAACACGTGCATCAACCCTAGCCCGGCGCCGGCGATTGCAATCACCCCAATGATGGCAGCCGCGGTATAGCCGATCGTTCGTCCGCTCTGATCTTTTTCGGTCAGAGTGGACGATGACGCAACCAGATGCTCGTCATCGTCCAGACGTCTCACTCGTTTTAGCTGGTAAGTGCTATGTCCTTTTTCGCCGGATTCGAGGCATTCGCTATCTGCGCCCAGCGCTTTGCGAGCCTTCCTGATCGCGCCGTAAAGAGTATCGGGCGCGACGGCGCCGTTCGACCAAATCGCATGCGCCAGTTCTTCGTGCTTCGCCCAATGATCATCGCGGCTGAGTAGATAAGCCAGAACCTGCGCCGCACGGGGCGGACATTTATCGCTTGAATCTTTCGCCATAAGCGTGCGCCGCCGCGCGTCAAAAATGGCGTGGTCGCCGATTTGCCATCGGCCTTCCAGTTTCCGCCAGTCGACCGTGCAGGCTTTTGCTGTTTTGGTTTTGTCCATGTCGTCCCCCGAGTTAACCGCCGGCCTGCCCGAAGTCTTCGCCCATCGACGGCCGCGTCTATTTTTCCGCGCATAGTTCTAGCGTATTTCGCTGGTTTTGCCACGGCTCCCCGGGCGGATCCTGATGTTTTCGTTCTCGAAACCGTCGCGTTTGCGCGAACCGCCGAGACTGGTTACAACGGCTCGGCCCACCACAGCGCCCTCGTTCGTTTAACCGGATTGAACCCTGATGCGTATCCGCGTGCTTTCCGATTTACATCTGGAATTCTTTGATGATCCGGCTGCGGCCGGCATCCGTGACGATGTCGACTGCGACGTGGTGGTGTTGGCGGGTGATATCGCGCAGGGGCTGGACGGCCTGGAATGGGCGGCGGATACCTTTATGTCGCGCCAGATCATCTACGTGATGGGCAACCACGAGTATTACGACCACGATCTGCAATATCTTCTGGGTCAGGCCCGAAAGAACGCGCCGCGCCTGGGTATTTCATCTGCTGGAAAACGATGAAGTCCGCCTGTGGGGCGTACGGTTTCTGGGTTGCACACTCTGGTCGGGCTTCGAAAGCCCGCGGCATTTCTGGCGGGAGGTGGCCGATCATGCGCATATCGCGTTGGCCGATTTCAGCCATATCGCCAACGGCGACAAGGCGTTCACGCCGCTGGCGATGACCATGGAACACGACGCCAGCCGAGTTTGGCTTGAAACCATGCTCGACCCCGCGATCCCATCCGTGGTGGTCACGCATTTCTCGCCGGCGCGCGTGGGTTTGAACCCGCGCTTTGATGGCGGGGACGTGCCCACCCCCTATTTCCACAACGATCTATCGGATCTGCTGGGTGCTGCGGTACCGCTATGGATTCACGGCCATCATCATCACTCGTTCGACGAGACCGTGTCCGGCCGTAACGGGCAGACTCGGATCGTGAGCAACCGGCGCGGATATGCCGACGAGACGACCGGTTTTAGCGCCGATTTCGTGGTGGAAATCGGATGACTGAACCGAACATCATCGTCTTGGGCGATACCCACGGCGATCATGCCCACGTTATCGATCTGGCGCGCTCGCATCGTCCGGATGCCATGATCCATGTCGGCGATTTCGATCTGGACGTGCCATTTTCAGACGCTTTCGCCGCAGTGCTCGAGATTTGCCCGCTGTATTTCGTGGCCGGCAATCACGACTTCGACAACGCGGATTATTACGATCATCTGTTCCAGAACACCGCCGAATTGAATCTGCACGGGCGAGTGATCGATGTACACGGGCTGAAGGTTGCCGGGCTCGGCGGCAATTTCCAGTCACGAATCTGGTATCCGCCGGATATTGAGCCCCGCGTAAAGAACCGGCGCGAATTCCTTCGGATATGCGGCAAGGGAAACTGGTGGCGCGGCGGGCTGCCGCTCAAGCGCCGGGGTGCGATCTGGCCCGACGAAGTCGATAATCTGGCAACGAAACGTGCCGATCTACTGATTACCCACGAAGCGCCGGGCTGTCATCGCTACGGCTTCGAGGCGCTGACGGAACTCGCACACGGCCTGGGTGCGCAAGCGCTGTATCACGGCCACGTTCACGTACAGTACGATCACGACACGGATGATTGCGGTTTGACGGTCCACGGCATCGCGCTCGGCGCGGCGGTGGATCTCGACGGCACGATTCTGCACTGGGGGCCGCGGTCTCAACGGCCATATTGAGCGGCTCGCGAAAGTCAGTATTGGAGACTCAGGCCATCCCCCTCAAGCCGGTCGATTCCGACGAGTAACAGGGTCGAGTCTTTCATCGCGTGCAAATTCCCGGAACTGCCCCTCACTTTCGCGCTGTAACCGCGAAACGTCAGGCTCTCGAAGGGTTGACCGTGGCGGCGGGGTGCCGTTTTGATCAGTTTGTCTTATCGCGGTTGCCTGACGATTCGATCCACGACGCCGGACACGGCGACGCGTACGCACAAGAGGGCTCGCTCACAGACCGACCCGCGTCACAGCAAAAAGCCCCGGTCGGCTGACCGGGGCTTCGTTGGTGATCACGCTCGTGTCGAACGGGTCAAATCGTCAGGCAGATCTTGCCGAAGTGCTGGTTGGTTTCCTGATAGCGAAACGCGTCGGCCAGCTCTTGCAGGGGGAAGGTTTTGTCGATGAGCGGCTCGATGTTGCTGGCCTCGATGGCGCGCACCATGTCCTGCTGCTGACGGCGATTGCCTACCAGCACGCCTTGGAGCCGAATCTGCTTGGCGAGCATCGGCATGAGCGAGACCTCGCCGGCCACGCCGCTCAACACGCCGATGACGGCGATATGCCCACGGACACGAACGGCCGTCATCGACTGTGCCAGCGTATCCGGGCCGCCGACCTCGATGACGTGATCGACACCGATACCGCCGGTGATATCACGCGCGGTCTGGCCCCAGTTCTTGTCCTGCTTGTAGTTGATCAGGTGATCCGCGCCCAGTGCGCCGAGTCGCTCGAGCTTGGCGTCGCTCGACGAGGTGGCGATGACCGTGGCCCCGCAGTGCTTGGCGAACTGGAGCGCAAAGATCGAGACCCCGCCCGTGCCTTGCACGAGCACGGTTTCGCCCGGCTTTAGCGCGCCGTCTTCCATAAGCGCACGCCAGGCCGTCAGGCCCGCGGTGGTGAGCGTGGCCGCCTGGACAGGCGTGTAATTCGATGGCGCCGGAGTGAACGCCTGGGCCGAGCGGGTGACGCGTTCGCAGGCATAGCCGTCGATGCCGTCGCCCGGCACGGTGTCGAAGCCTTCGACTTCGGTTTCGCCGTCGTACCAGGTGGTAAAGAACGTGCTGACGACGTGATCGCCCACGGCAAACTCGGTGACGCCCTCGCCGATGGCTTCGACTTCGCCGGCACCGTCGGCCATGGGCACGCGGTCTTCGCTCAGCGCGCCCCACAGGCCGGTGACCACGGCATAGTCGTGGAAATTGAGGGAGTTCGCCCGAAGACGCACGGTGATTTCGCCGGGCCCAGGCGCGGCCACATCCCGCTGTTCGAGGCGGACTTTGTCGTAGCCGCTACCGGCACCGACGACGATGGTTTGATTGGACATATCCAAGCTCCTTTAAACGATTCGTTATTTCGTTAAAAAACGAAATGTATGTCGAAAAGATATCAGAGATTGGCGCGGATGTCGTCCAACAATGTGTCGATGGCAGCTTCGTTGCGGCGATAGTAGGTCCACTTGCCAATGCGCGTGGCCTGTACGAGTTCGGCGCGCTGGAGAATCGCCAGATGGGTCGATGCCGTCGACGGCGACATGCCCGCCTTGGATTGGATATGGCTCACACAGACGCCAATACCCACCGGATCGCCGTGCGCCTGGGCCGGGAAATGCTCGGCCGGCGCGCGTAACCAGGCCATGATCTGCAAGCGAGTATCGCTGGCCAGCGCCTTGAGTTGATCGACCATCATGCGTTCACGATAACGGCTTCGTCGGGCGTTGTCGCCGAAAGTTCACGCAGCCATCTTGGTGGTGCGATCCGGCAAGTTGGTCACACACCCGCTGCTCGATGCGTATTCCTGGATCACCCAACGAGCGCTCGCCGCTAGTGCCAAAGCTTGTCGCGCGAGGCCTCGGCCGCTTGGAGACGTTCCAGATAGTCGTTCCAGTTCGCTTCGTAGGCATCGCCCAGCTCGCGCAACCCGGCCCAGGAGAAGATGCCGGTGTTGTGACCGTCGTCGAAGTGGAGCTGGATCGCATAGTTGCCGACCGGCTCGATCTTGTCGACGCCGACATCGCGCTTGCCGGTGACCAGCTGCATGGGCCCGCCGTGGCCACGCACTTCGGCCGACGGCGAATAGACCCGCAGGTATTCGAGCGGCAGCTTGTAGACGGCGCCGTCGGCGTATTCGACTTCGAGAACCCTGGATTTCTGGTGCAGGGTGATATCGGTAGGTGCGTCCATGGCGTGGGCCTTGGTTGAGGACATGAAAAAGCCGGGACAGGATAACCCCGCCCCGGCTTGGCAGACACGCAAGCGTGCCTGATGGCCTGCCTGTCGACTACAGAATATAGCGCGACAGGTCTTCGTCGGCCGCCAGATCCTTGAGCTTGGAGTCGACGTAGTCGGCGTCGACCTTGAGCGTTTCACCGGACTTGTCCGGCGCCTCGAAGGAGATTTCCTCCATCAGGCGTTCCATGACGGTATGCAGACGCCGGGCGCCGATGTTCTCGGTGCCTTCGTTGACCTTGAAGGCCATCTCGGCGATGCGGTGCACGCCATCGTCGGTGAACTCGATGGACACGCCTTCCGTGTTCATCAACGCGCCGTACTGTTCGGTGAGCGAGCAGTGCGGCTCGGTGAGAATGCGCACGAAGTCCGCGGCCTTGAGCGCGTCGAGCTCGACCCGGATCGGCAGGCGGCCCTGCAGTTCCGGAATCAGGTCCGACGGCTTGGCCACGTGGAACGCACCCGAGGCAATGAACAAGATGTGGTCGGTGCGCACCATGCCGTACTTGGTGGAAATGGTGGAGCCTTCCACGAGCGGCAGCAGGTCGCGCTGCACGCCTTCGCGGGAGACATCGCCACCGCTGCCGCCACCGGCATCGGAGCGCTTGCAGACCTTGTCGATCTCGTCGATGAAGACGATGCCCGAGTTTTCGACCTGATCGATGGCCTGCGATTTGATCTGTTCCTCGTCGACCAGTTTCGCGGCTTCCTCGTCCACGATCTGGCGATAGGCGTCCTTGATACGGATCTTCTTGCGCTTGGTCTTGTCGCCCTTCATGTTCTGGAACATGGACTGGAGCTGATTGGTCATCTCCTCCATGCCCGGGGGCGCCATGATCTCGACGTTCTGGCCGCCCTGCTGCAGCTCCAGCTCGATTTCCTTGTCGTCGAGCTTGCCTTCACGCAGGCGCTTGCGGAAAACCTGCCGGGTGGCGGTCGATTCGACGGCCTTCTGATCCGACTCGCCGGCTTCGTCCCAGGTGCTGGGCTTGGGCAACAGCGCATCGAGAATGCGTTCTTCGGCGGCATCCTCTGCCTTGATGCGCACCGCCTTCTTGGCCGCTTCGCGGGTCATCTTGATGGCCACTTCCACCAGATCGCGGATGATGGAATCCACTTCCTTGCCGACATAGCCCACTTCCGTGAACTTGGTCGCCTCGATCTTGGTGAACGGTGCATTGGCGAGCTTGGCCAGCCGACGGGCTATTTCGGTCTTGCCCACACCCGTGGGGCCGATCATGAGGATGTTCTTGGGCGTGATCTCGCCGCGGATGGATTCATCCAGCTGCATGCGCCGCCAGCGGTTGCGCAGCGCGATGGCAACCGAGCGTTTGGCTTCGCCCTGACCGATGATATGGCGATCGAGTTCGGCCACGATCTCGCGCGGCGTCATTTCGTGGCGCGGCAGCTCGGCGATCTGTTCGCGGC
>MDSW01167305.1_pt1 | contig 21661 bp, 21 predicted proteins | sample 811171 | NCBI WGS metagenome assembly MDSW01 (sample SAMN05326641, study PRJNA326480) | marine metagenome | isolation source: seawater | place: Atlantic Ocean: North West | collected 2012 | reverse complement strand
TTTAATAATTTTTAAAAAATCTGTTTTTAGTTGATCTTCCATTTAATTAAAATTTTCATATCCTTTCTTTTCTAATTCAATTGCCAAATCTGGTCCACCTGACTTTATTATTTTTCCATTCATTAGTACATGTACATAGTCCGGTTTAATATATTCTAGCAATCTTTGATAATGTGTGATTATTAAAAAAGAATTATTTTTTTCTCTTAGTGAATTTACACCATCAGCAACTGTTCTGAGAGCGTCTATATCTAAACCTGAATCAGTTTCATCTAAGATTGATAACTTTGGGTTTAGAATTGACATTTGTAAAATTTCATTCTTCTTTTTTTCGCCTCCTGAAAAACCAACATTTAGTTGTCTGTTTAATTTTTCTTCATCAAATTTTAATTTTTTTGCTTTCTCTTTGACTAATTTTAAAAATTCAATAGCATCGAGTTCTCTCTCACCTTTTGCTTTTCTTATTGCATTAAGTGAAGTTTTTAAAAATATATTTGTATTTACGCCTGGTATTTCTAAGGGATATTGAAAAGCTAAAAAGATTCCTTTATGGGCTCTTTCCTCAGTTTCAAGATCAAATAAATTTTTATTTTCATATAATACCTCTCCTGAAACTTCGTAACCTTTTTTACCTGATAGTATGTTTGATAATGTACTTTTTCCAGAGCCGTTTGGTCCCATTATTGCATGAACTTCTCCAGGATTTATTTTAAGTGTAAAGTCTTTCAAAATAGATTTTTTATCAATCTTTGCATTTAAATTATTTATTTTTAACATTTAACCAACGCTTCCTTCTAGGCTAATCCCAACAAGTTTTTGTGCTTCAACAGCAAATTCCATTGGTAATTGCTGTAGTACCTCTTTGCAGAAACCATTAACTATCAAACCAACAGCTTCTTCTGAATTTAATCCTCTTTGTTGGCAATAATGAAGTTGCTCTTCACTTATTTTTGAAGTGGTAGCTTCATGCGCGATATTTGATTCTGAATTTTTATTCTTAATATAGGGTACGGTATGAGCTCCACATTTATTTCCCATTAATAAAGAATCGCACTGTGTATAGTTGCTTGAATTATTAGCATTTGAAGAAATATCTACTAAACCTCTGTAGGTCATATCTGAAAATCCAGCACTTATTCCTTTTGAAATAATTTTACTTTTAGTATTCTTGCCCAAATGTATCATTTTAGTTCCTGTGTCGGCTTTTTGATGGTTATTTGTAATAGCAATTGAATAAAATTCTCCAACAGAATTTTCTCCTTTTAAAATACAACTTGGATATTTCCATGTTATTGCGGATCCTGTTTCGACTTGTGTCCAGGAAATTTTTGAATTCTTTCCTTTGCACAATCCTCTCTTGGTAACAAAATTATAAATTCCACCTACACCATTTTCATCGCCTGGATACCAGTTTTGAACAGTTGAATATTTAATTTCAGCATCATCTAACGCTACTAGCTCAACATTTGCCGCATGTAATTGATTCTCATCTCTCATTGGAGCCGTACATCCTTCTAGGTAGCTAACGTAACTTCCTTTATCAGCAATTATTAATGTTCTCTCAAACTGACCTGTGTCAGATGCATTTATTCTAAAATAAGTTGAAAGTTCCATTGGGCATTTAACATTTGGCGGAACATAAACAAAAGATCCATCTGTAAAAACTGCAGAATTCAACGTAGCAAAAAAATGATCAGTTATCGGAATTACAGTACCAAGATATTTTTTAACTAGTTCAGGATGTTTTTGAACAGCTTCAGAAATAGAACAAAAAATAATACCTTTTTCAGTTAGCTTGTCTTTAAAAGTTGTTGCTACAGATACTGAGTCAAAAACAGCATCAACTGCAATGTTATTTAATCTTTTTTGTTCTTGAAGGGGTATGCCAAGTTTATTATAAGTCTCTAAAAGTTTTGGATCTAATTCATCAAGACTCTTTGGTTTTTCTTTAAAACTTTTAGGAGCTGAATAATAATATAAATCTTGATAGTTTATTTTAGGATATTTAGGTTTTTGCCAATTTGGCTCTTTGAGAACTTTTAATCTTTTAAATGCTTTTAATCTCCAATCCAGTAACCATTGCGGCTCTTTTTTAATATTTGAAATAAACTTTATAACTTCCTCATTAAGACCTTTTGGAGCTTTAAAATTTTCAATATCAGTTGAAAAACCATATTTATAATCTTTCAATTTTTCTAATTCTTTTTCTCTCATTTTTTTAATTTCTAACTAAATCTTCTAAATTTTTATTTTCAAAAAAAGTGTTTATATGCATATCTAGTTCATCCCACAAATAATGGGTTATACATTTAGCAGACCTTCCATTGCATCCTTTTTTTGAATGTTTTTCGCAACCTATAGTTTTTACATTTTCATCTAGAGCTAAAAAAATTTCAGATAGTTTGATTTGTTTAGGATTTTTTACCAAAATATATCCTCCTTTAATTCCTCTAATACTTTTAACAATATTGTTTCTTTTTAATTTTAAAAAAATTTGCTCTAAATAGAGTATCGAAATGCTTTGTCTTAATGAGATATCTCTTAGACTAATCGGTTGACTCCCTTTAAATCTTGCCATATCGGCAAGTGCCATTACAGCATATCTAGATTTTGTGTTTAAGCGCATATCCTTAATTTTAGGCACTTATATATACCCGACTAATATAGTCAAGTATTCAATTTATTTTAGTACTTGCATTTTGACGCTCTATTTTGGTAGAAAAATATAATTTTTTTTTGAGATTAATAATCAATAACAATGGATAACAAAGTAGTTGAAATATTTATACCTGGGCCAGTAGGACGTTTAGAAGCAAAATATTATAAAAGTAAAAAAAAAACTTCACCTATTGCTTTAATTTTACATCCTCACCCACAGTATGGAGGAACTATGAATAATAAAATAGTTGTAGAAACATTTAACACTTTCATGGATAATAATTTTTCTATTTGTAGATTAAATTTTAGAGGGGTTGGTAAAAGTGATGGCGAATTTGACAACGGACAAGGAGAATTGGCAGATGCTGCTGCTGCATTAGATTGGATTGAAAGAGAAAATTTTGATAATTCACAATGTTGGATAGCAGGATTTTCATTTGGCTCTTTAATTGCAATGCAGTTATTAATGCGAAGACCGGAAATAAATAGATTTATAATTATTTCTCCTCAACCAAATGTTTACGATTTTAGTTTTTTAAGTCCCTGCCCAACATCTGGAATGATAGTATATGGTAAAAAAGATGAACTTGTTCCACATAATTCAATGAATGAATTGAAAAATAGACTTTGCAACCAAAAAGGAATTAATGTTCAGTTTGATCAAATTTCAGATGCAAATCACTTTTTCTCAAAATCTGAAGAAAACTTAAAAAAAACTTTAGATAAATACATTTCTAAAGAGTCTGAGTTATTTTAATCTGATTTTATTATTTCACCACCGGTAATAGGTTTTTTTACTTTTGTAGTACTTGGAAATGAAATATTTTTTTTATACAATGATCTTATACTTAGATAAGCAAATGCTTGGGATTCTATAAAATCTCCATCAATATTAAATTCATCAATATCACAAAAATTATTATTTAAAAAATTTTTTAGATTTAACACAAGAGTTTTATTCTTTCTACCTCCTCCACACAAAATAATAGTAAAATCTTCCTTGACATCTTTTTTTATATTTTCTGAAATAATTTTAGCAGTGAAAAAATTTAGATTAGCTAAAGCATCTTCAAATGAAAGTCCTTTAACAAAATTAATGTCAAAATCTTTTATATCTAATGAATGTTTTTTTTTCGAATTATATATCTCATGTTCATAAACATTATTAACTAATATGTTGTCAACTTTTCCTAAACTTGCAAATGTCCCATCCTTATCGAAATCTAATTTTCTTGTTTTTTTTACATACATGTCCATTAAACAATTACCTGGTCCCACGTCTTTAGCAAAAAACTTATCATTTTTAGAGTAAGTATAATTTGCAATTCCACCTATATTTAAAAAAAGAACTGGTTTTTTTAAATTTAATTTTTTTTTTATAAAATGGTGATATATAGGAGTTAGCGGAGCTCCTTCTCCTCCGTTATTTAAATCGTTTTTTCTAAATTGATAGATTACATCTGTGCGTAGTAGTTGTGATAGTAATTTTGCATCCCCCATTTGAATTGAAAAATTTTCATCTGGCTTATGTATAATTGTTTGACCGTGAAAACCTACAATATTAGGTTTAGAGTTAAATTTTTTATAAATTTCAAATGCTAGCTCTGAATGTTTTATTGTAATTTCTTTTTCAAGAGATTCATATTCCTTAATGTTTGTTTTTAGGTCACTTAATGAATTTATTTTTTGGGAAAAATTGTAGATAGAATTTTTCAATTCTGAGTCGTATTTTAGATATAAATTACCTATTATTTCTATATTTTTTTCACCGTCAGATCTTATTAAAGAAGCATCAATTCCATCCATTGATGTTCCGCTCATTAAGCCCATCGCATTTATAGTTTTATCCATATTGATTGTTGATTAAATATAAATAAGTATAAGCTAGTTTATCTATATGAATAAATTTTTACAAGAATTCCATGATAGAGGGTACTTTTATCAGTGTACTGATGAGAAAGGTTTGGACAAAATTCTTAATAATCAAAAAATAAAAGCTTATATAGGGTTTGATTGTACAGCTGAAAGCCTTCACGTAGGTAGCTTAATGCAGATTATGTGTTTAAGATTACTTCAAAAACATGGTCATCAGCCTATAGTCTTACTTGGAGGTGGAACTACAAGAATAGGTGATCCTTCTGGCAAGGATAAAACAAGAAAAATACTAGAAGAAAAATCAATAGAAAAAAATATTAAAAATATTGAAAAAATTTTAAAAAATTTTTTGCATTCAAATAATAAAGATACATCTCCAATATTTGTAAATAATTACGATTGGCTTAAAAATTTGAATTATATTTCTTTTTTAAGAGATATAGGAAAACATTTTACAATTAATAAGATGCTAAGTTTTGATAGTGTTAAACTTCGCTTAGAAAGAGAACAATCTTTAAGTTATATGGAATTTAATTACATGATTTTGCAAGCATATGATTTTTTAGAATTAAATAAAAATAATAATTGTAAGCTACAAATAGGAGGTTCTGATCAATGGGGAAATATTGTTAATGGGGTCGAACTTATTAAAAGACATTCTTCTAAAGAAGTTTTTGGATTAACAACGCCTCTTGTAACTTTAGCATCAGGCACAAAAATGGGAAAAACAGAAAGTGGCGCTATTTGGTTAGATAAAAATTTACTTTCTGCATATGATTATTGGCAATTTTGGAGAAATGTGGATGATAAAGATCTAATAAATTTTTTAAAAATTTTTACTGATATTTCTGTTTTAGAAATAGAAAAAATAAAAAAGGACAATATTAATGATTTAAAAATATTATTAGCCAACAGTGCTACTACTATGCTTCATGGTAAAGAGGAGTCCGAAAAATGTTTTGAACAAGCTAAAAAAATTTTTTTAGATAAGTCGTCGGATGAAGGACTGCCATCATTTGCTGTAGATAAAGACGAAATGAAAAATAAATCTTTGTCTGATTTAATTTTATCTATTAAATTAGAAACTTCAAAGAATGAAGTTAAAAGATTAATTAAAAATAATGGAATAAAAATAAATAATTTAAAAATAATTGATGACCTTCTTGTTTCTGAAATTAATTTAGAAAATAAAAATAATTTTAAACTATCTATTGGTAAAAAAAAGCATTTTAAAATTGTAATCAATTAGATTTTTTTATTTTATCTAAAGTTCTTGTAATGAATCTTGGTGTTAAAGTCTTTATAGGATTAACTGTTGTTTTTAATTTATTTGGAGGACCTTTAATCTTAAAACTAACTCCAAAGACCCCTTCTCCCATTTTTTCACCAACTAATAAATTTCCTAATAAAGGTATTTTTGCTATAGTTTTGTTTATAGTTGTTGCGGGAACTAAAGTTCCTCTTAAACTAACTAAATTATTTTTTTCCACATATCCCTCCATAAGAATAGAAATTGCGGGTCCTAACGCATAGATCTCATTTATTTTTATTAAATCTTTTGAATTTTCAAAAAACATATCAAATTCATTAAACCTTATCCCTTCTCCAGTAGCTAAATCAGCAATACCTTGAAGTGAAGCTAGGGATAAAAGCTTAGTTAATGCGGGCATATCCTGAAGTTTAAAATCATAAATTCTCAATTCTGAGTTCGAAAGATTTTTTTTAATTTCTGTTGAAGTATAATCAAATTTTCCATCTTCAAATCCTTTTATAAAATTAAATTTTTTTACAAAAGGTTTTGCTACATCTGAATAAATTGTTGTAACTTTTTTTCCGTTAAGATCATCTTTATTGTAAATAAATTTTTTACCTTCACTAAATTTTGCAGATAATTTAGCCTTATCAATTTTATTATTTATTATTGAAACTTTACCTTTAAGATTCTTTAAAACATGTTCTTTGTCCAATCTTACAGAGGTAACTTCTATATCAAGTGAAGAATTAAGATTTTCAAAAATATCTAAAAAGCTTTTTTTACTTTTGCTTTTTAAGCTTTTTTCAAGATTTTTACTAATATCTAAATTTTTTGAAGTCAGTTTTATATTATTTTTATTTTTTTTAATTAAAACTTCATTTTTAAATTCATCATTATTAATATATTTAAAATCGATTGAATTAAAATCAGTAATTTTGAAGTTTTCTGTTATCTTGACATTATTTAAATTAAATAAATTTTTATCATTAAATAACTTTAAATTACTTACTTCATAAACATTCCTATTTTTAATCAAGTTTAATTTTAGAAATAATTCCTCATTTAATTTTTTATTAAAATTAATTTCATCAATTTTTAATTCGTTTTCTGATAGATCTATATAAAAGTCATATTTTTCAATTAATTTTGACTTAGAGTAATCTAAAGAAATATTCTTAAAATTTTTTCCTTCACCTAAAATATATTTAGATTTAAATTTGACTTTTGTGTTGTTTGAATTGTGTATATTTAAATTTAACTCACCACTTTTTAAAATAATTCTGTTATCAAAATTTTTTATATAGTTATTTAAATCTAAAATTTTTAAATTAATATTTAAATTCTCTACATCAATTTTTGTATCTAGCTTATAATTTTTTAATTTAAATTTTTTGCTTAACGTTATGTCAAAATTTGATTTTGAAGGTAATGCAGTTTTTTCATTTAAATAATTTTTTAATTCATAATCGAAAAAGTCCGATACCAATTTTTGATTGATTTTATTTTTAAAGTCCCCTTTTATATTAATTAAATTATTTTTAGTTTCAGCTTTGATATTTTTACTAGTGAAATTAACATTTTTATAATTTAATTTTAAATTATTTATTTCTAAATCTTGATTTTTCAAATTAAAATTTAGATTTATATTTTCTATTCTTTGTTTTCCTAAAATATTTAAGTTTGCATCTCTTATTTTGCCAAAAATTTCAACTTCATCTAGAATCTTATCTTTAGACTCAACAATAATGTCATAAACAATTCTTCCTTTAGTTACGCTGTTTTCTAAATATAATACTGGAATATTTATTTTATAAGTTTTTATAAATTTTAAAAGCTTGTTTATTTCATTTTCTTTTGAATTAATAATTATTTTTTTTATTTTATTATCTTGATTAAAGATTGATCTAAAGTCTATTAATAGATCTACATTTGCAAATTCTTGATTTTCTTTATGTACAAATAACTTTACATTTTTGCCATTTAAAGAAAAACTTCTTTCTTTAAAATTAATTTTAAAAAAAACATCCTGCAAATCAATATCTAGCCTGTTGTCAACGTTGGAAATTTGAGATTTAATTAATTCATTAAATTTATTGGTTTTAATCCCAAAAACGCCTAAATATATAATAAATAATGCTATTAAAATTATTAAAAGCAAAAATATTCTGATAAGTAATTTAAACATATAATTTGTACAAACTACTTTCTAAAAAATTGTCTATATCTCCATCTAATATTTTTGCTGGATCTGTACTCTCCTCTCCAGTTCTATTATCCTTAACTAATCTATACGGGTGCAAAACATAAGATCTGATTTGATGGCCCCAGCCAATGTCTGATTTTGTTTTTTCAAGATTTTCTTCTTGTTTTTCTTTTTTTTTTAACTCATGCTCATAAAGTCTGGCTTTAAGCATAGCCATGCATGTGTCTTTATTTTTATGTTGTGATCTCTCGTTTTGACATTGTACAACAATATTTGTTGGTAAGTGAGTTATTCTAACGGCGCTATCAGTCGTATTAACATGTTGTCCACCTGCTCCACTAGATCTGTAAGTATCTATTCTTAAATCCTTTTCTAATATTTCTACTTTAATGTTTTCATCTAATACTGGGTAAACCCATACACTTGCAAAACTAGTATGTCTTCTTGCACCTGAGTCAAATGGAGAAATTCTCACCAATCTATGTATCCCGGACTCATTCTTTAAATAGCCAAATACATATTCTCCATTAATTTTAATTGTAGAAGATTTTATACCTGCTTCATCTCCTTTATGTTCACTAATCAGTTGAAATTTATAACTTTTGTTTGACGCCCATTTAATATACATTCTTCTTAGCATTTCAGCCCAATCTTGACTTTCTGTACCACCGGCACCAGCATGTATTTCCAAAAAACAATCTAATCTGTCATTTTCATTAGATAAAAAACATTTAATTTCATTTTTTTTTACTTCATTTTTTAATTCCTTTATTTTTTGGACCGCTTCATTAATAATTTGATAGTTATTTTCTTCATTTGCTAGTTGAAATAAATCAACTAATTCGTTCAATTGATTTAAATGAGATTTGTAAGTTTCGGTTAAACCTTCAAATGATTTCTTATCTTTAAGAGTCTTCTCAGCTTCTTTTTTATTTTTCCAAAAATTTGGGTTTTCAATTTTTTTATTTAAAATCTCAATTTTATTAAAAAGGTCTTTTTTATCAAAGAAACTCCTTTACTCTTAAATTTATCTTTTCTATATCTAATTTTTCTGATTGAAATTGGTTTTCCATTAATAAAACTTATAAATATTTTCTTTTGAAATATATTCTATATTACCATATTGAATTTTATTATTAATCAAATTTTTTTCTTTAAATGCTTCAATAATAATTGATTCATCGCTATAAGAGGCTCTTTTGCCCGTTTTTGAGTTTACTACAAGCATCTTAATTCCTTCTGGAATTTTAAAAGGTCTAGCACTGTTTTTTTTAATTACATTTTTTACAAAATTTTTGAATATGGGCATTGCTGTTCTAGATCCTGTTTCATATTTTCCTAGTGAGGATGGCTCATCATATCCTACGTAAACTCCCACAACATAATTAGATGAAAATCCAACAAACCAAGTATCTGTATTTTTATTTGTTGTGCCAGTTTTGCCTGCAAGATCTAAATTTAAATCTTTAAGACCTTTCGCAGTCCCTCTTTTTACCGTTCCTTCTAATATTGAAGTCATCTGGTATGCTGTTTCTTTGCTTATTATTTGTTTAAAATTATTTTTAATTTTAGGGATTTTATCATTTAAATAAGAAATTTGATCACACCCATCGCACCTTCTATTTTCAGAATTAAAAATTGTATTGCCTTCACTATCCTGTATTCTATCTATAAACTTTGGATTAATTAACTTTCCACCGTTAACAAAGCTGCAATATGCACTTGTAAGTCTTAATAATGTTGTTTCGCTAGATCCTAATGATAATGACAATAGTTCTTCTGGATTTTTATATATATTTAATTCAGTTGCAAATTTGGCAATTTTTTTAATACCTATGTTTTGGGCTATTCTTACAGTCATTAAATTTCTGGATTTTTCTACACCGGTTCTAAGTGTTGACGGTCCGTAAAATTTCTTCCCATAATTTTCTGGTTTCCACAATTTTAAATCTTCACCTTGATCAAATACTATTGGCGCATCCAAAATCAAAGAGGCTGGCGTATATCCATTTTCTAATGCTAATGCGTAAACGAAAGGTTTAAAGGCTGATCCAGGTTGTCTTAATGCCTGGGTGGCTCTATTAAATTCACTGTTTTTAAAACTAAAACCTCCATTTAATGCTAATACTCTGCCAGTATAAGGATCCATAACTACTATGGCTCCATTAACTTTTGGTAATTGTCTTAGGTTAAATTTATTATCTTTAATATTTTCAACATAAATTATATCTCCAATTTCAAATAAGTCTTTAAAGTTTTTTTTTGTCCAATCTATTGATGAAAATTCGATAATCCCATCTGTTTTATCTTGAGTTTCAATTTCTACTGAAAATCTGTTTATTTTTTTAATAATCGATAATTTCCATCCAATAGACTGCTCTAATTTATAATCATCAAGATTTTTTGACCAGTCGGAAGTATATTTTTTATTTGTTAAAGATCCTCTCCAACCTTTTTTTTTGTCAAAATCAATTAAGCCTTGTCTAAGTGATTGTGTGGCTTTTTCTTGCAAACTTAAATTTAGCGGTGTGTTAATAGTAAAACCTTGTTTATAAACCTTATCAAATCCATACTTTTCGACAATTAATTTTCTAATATCCTCTACATAGTAATTAGAATTTTCTAGATAAACTGATTTTCTTTTTTTTAAATTGATTTCCTTCTCGGAAAAATTTTTAAATTCTTCATCGTTTAAATAATCATTATCATATAAATTTTTTAATACTAAATTTCTTCTAAATTTTGCTAAATTAATATCTTTATATGGATTATATCTGCTAGGCGCCTTTGGAAGAGCGGCCAATAAAGCAGCCTCAGAATAATCTAATTCACTAATTGATTTATTAAAATATTGCAGACTTGCAGAAGCTATTCCATAGCTACCTTCGCCTAAATATATTTGATTAAGATAAAGTTCAAGAATTCTCTCTTTTGTTAATGCTCTTTCTATTCTAAATGCTAAAATTGCTTCTTTAAGTTTTCTATCAATTGAAACTTCATTGGATAAAAGAAAATTCTTTGCAACTTGTTGTGTTATAGTTGAGGCTCCTTCAAGCCTCTTTGATGATAGTAAATTTGAAATATTGTTAAATGTTGCTCTTAATACTCCTTTTGCATCAACTCCTGGGTGTTTAAAAAAGTTTTTATCTTCAGCAGATAAAAAAGAGTTTACAACTAATGTAGGTATTGAATTATAAGGAACAAATATTCTTTTTTCTGAAGAAAATTCACTTAATAATTGTCCATCATTTGAATAAAGTTTGCTTGAAATTGGAGGTTTATAATTTTTTAAAAATTTATAATCAGGTAAGTCATTTGAATAATACCACAAAATACTTACTATTCCTGTCAAAGCCATAATTGAAAGAAATATGGTCAAAAATAAGATTTTTTTTAAATGCTTAATCATTTTTAGTTTATTTAACCTATGAATTTGTTATTGTTAAGGCAGATATAATTTAAACAAAATTTTAATGAATAAAATACACACAAACATATGCAAAAAAACTTATTTATTGATGCATCGCATCCTAATCAAACTAGAGTTGTTCTTAAATCAGAAAGTGATATCGAAGATTACGAATACGAAGGTAAAAATAATAATTTAATCAAGAACAATATTTATTTAGGAAAAGTTAGTAGAATTGAACCATCTCTCCAAGCTGCTTTTGTAGATTTTGGAAGAGAAAGACATGGTTTTTTATCTTTCAACGATATCCAGAGTGATTATTATCAAATACCTCAAAGTGATATTGAAGTAATAAAGAAAGAAGAAGAAGAAACAAGAATTGAATTACAAAAACAAAGTGAAATTGAAGAAAAAGATTTAGAGGAAAAAGATTTAGAAGAAAAAATACTTGAGCCAGAAAATAAAATAGAAGTTCCTGATGAAGAAAATCAAAATAATGAAAAAAATTTAGAAACTAAGTCAAATAATTTTTCAATAAGAAAAAAAAGATATAAAATTCAAGAAGTTATAAAACCCAACCAAGTAATTTTAGTCCAAGTACTAAAAGATGAAAGAGGTTTAAAGGGAGCCGCTCTTACTACTTTTATATCTATTGCAGGCAAGTATACTGTTTTAATGCCTAACACCCCGAAAGGAGGTGGGATATCAAGAAAAATTTTTAATCCTATTGAAAGAAAAAAAATTAGACAAATATTAAATTTAATTGAAATACCGAAAGAGATGGGGTTGATTGTAAGAACAGCTGGATCAAATAAAACTAAAAATGATATAGAAAACGATCTACAAAACTCAATTCATTCTTGGGAAGAAATTAAAAATAAAGCTATGGATTCAATTGCACCATCAATAATTTTTGAAGAAAGCGACATAATTAAAAGAAGTATTAGAGATATGGTAGATGATGATGTTCAAAATATTTTTGTTGAAGGCAACGAAGGATATCAAAAAGCAAAGTTATACATAAAACATTTAATGCCCAAGCAAATTAAAAAAGTAAAAAAATATAGAGACAAAATACCACTTTTTTTTAAAAACAACATTGAAGGAAAACTTTATGAAATTTATAAAACCGAAGTAAAACTTAAATCTGGAGGATATTTGGTCATAAATCCTACTGAGGCACTTGTATCGATTGATGTAAACTCCGGTAGATCAATTAGGCAAAAAAATGTTGAAAGCACTGCTACAGATACAAATTTAGAAGCTTCAGAAGAAATAGCAAGACAAATTAAAATTAGAGATTTGTCGGGACTAATTATAATAGACTTCATCGACATGCATAATTTTTCTAATAGAAGGCAGGTTGAAAGAAAACTTAAAGAGAAGTGTAGAAAAGATAGAGCTAGAATTCAAATTGGTAGAATTACACATTTTGGATTGCTTGAAATGTCTAGACAGAGATTAAGAGAAAGCAATGTTAAATGGAACATAAGTTTAACAAATGAATCACAAGCACTGAAAGTTTTAAAATTAGCTGAAATTAAATGCCTAGAAAATAAGTCAAAAGAAATTTTAGTAAATTTAAATAAAAAAATTATAGACTTTCTTTCAAAAAATAGTGAACAAGATATAGTTTTCTTCCAAAAAAAAAATAAAGTTAAAATAACTTTTAAAGAAGATTTAAATTTTGGCGTAAATGATTATAAATTAGAATTTAAATCAAAAAATAATAAAATTATCGAGACCATACAATCTGAAAAAATTATCGCAAAAGACACAAATGTGATTAAATTTGAGGATAAAAAGAAAAGTTTTAAGAAAACTTATATAAAAAAACCAAAAAAAAAATATTATAAAAAATTCAAAAAGAAAACTAAATAATACCTTTTTTAGGTGAAGAGGCACTACCAAAAAAATTTTTTTTCATTCTGCCTGATAAAAAAGATTTCCTTCCTGCAATTACAGCAAATTTCATAGCTTTGGCCATTTCAATTGGATTTTTTGATTTGGCAATTGCAGTATTAACTAAAACACCGTCACATCCTAATTCCATTGCAATTGTGGCATCTGAGGCTTGTCCTATTCCTGCATCGATTAAAAGTGGAATTTTAATTTTCTGTTTAATAATTTGAATATTTATTTTATTTTGTATTCCTAAGCCTGAACCAATTGGAGCCGCTAATGGCATTATGGCTGCTGCTCCAATATTTTCTAATCTTTTTGCCATCAATGGATCATCGTTACAATAAACCATAACTTCAAAGCCCTCTTTTGTTAAAATTTCAGTTGATTTTAAAGTTTCAACCATGTCTGGTAGCAATGTTTTTTTATCACCTAAAATTTCTAATTTAACAAGTTTCCATCCTCCAATTTCTCTTGCTAGTCTTAAAGTTCTCAATGCATCTATTGAATTAAAACAACCAGCTGTATTAGGTAGATAGGTAATTTTTTTTGGATTTAAATAGTCCATTAGCAGAGGTTTTTTTTTATCAGTTATATTTACTCTTCTTACCGCAACTGTAACAATTTCAGCGCCTGAAGCTTTTACAGCATTTGCGCACTCTAAAAAATTTTTATATTTACCTGTGCCAACTATTAACCTAGAAATAAATTTTTTATTAGAAATTTTAAAATAATCCTTTTTTTTCATCATCCCCCACCTATAAAATGAACTATTTCTATTTTATCATTTGATTTAAGATAAATTTGCTTAATTTTTTTCTTTTCTATAATTCTATTATTCTTTTCAATTGCAATCTTCTTTAACGGAAATTTAAATTTATCTATTAAGTTGGCCAAATTTACCCCTTTATTTATGCTTATAATCCTACCATTTAACTTTATTTTTATTTTATTTTTTTTTAGCATGTATTATAAATAATTTGTGCAAAATAATATCATAATAATCAATGGACCAAATATAAATTTACTTGGAGATAGAGATAAATCTTTATATGGAAATCAAAGCTATGACGATTTAGTAAGCAGTTGCAAATCTGAAGCAAAAAAAAAGAAAATTAACATAAATTTTTATCAATCAAATATTGAGGGTGAATTAGTTACAAAAATTCAAGAATCTAGGAACATATATGATGGAATGATTGTTAATGCGGCAGCATTTACTCATACGTCTGTTGCAATAAGAGATGCTTTAAGTTTATTTAAAAAACCATGCATAGAACTTCATATTTCTAACATACATAAAAGAGAAGAATTTAGACACAAATCTCTTATAAGTGATGTTGTTACTGGAATTATATGTGGATTGGGCACGCATGGCTATATTTTAGCCATAAATTCAATGCATGAATTGTTAAATAATGGAAATTGATAAAAATATAATCCTTAAGCTAATCAGTGTTTTGGAAGACTTAAAAAAATCATTGGGTGATAAAGATTATAAAGTTGAAATCAATGATTTAAAGGATCAAACAAATATTGTTGAACAAGAAGACCCAAAAAAATCAGTTAAAAGTCCTATCGTAGGAACAGCTTATCTTGCTCCTGAACCTGGTGCAAAAAAATTTATAGATGTAGGAAAAAAAATTAAAAAAGGTGATACAATTATGATAGTCGAAGCGATGAAAACTATGAACCATATTCCTTCTTCTCAAGATGGAATTGTTAAAAAAATTTGTGTTGAGGATGGTCAATCAGTAGAGTTTGGGCAAAATCTAATAATTTTCGAATAATGTTTAATAAAATACTAATCGCAAACCGCGGTGAGATTGCTGTTAGAATAATTAGAGCATGTAAAGAATGGGGTATTTCTACTGTCGCAATACACTCAGATGTTGATAAAGATAGTATGCATGTAAGATTAGCCGATGAAAGTGTTTGTGTTGGTTCTCATCAACCAATTAATAGCTACTTAAATATACCTTCAATCATGTCAGCAATTGAACTCACAGAAGCAGAAGCTGTACATCCGGGATATGGATTTTTATCAGAAAATTATGAATTTTCGAAAATACTTGAGGAAAATAAAATTAAATTTATTGGACCATCCTCTAATCTTATAAAAATGATGGGTGATAAAATCCAAGCAAAAAAAATTGCAAAAAAATATGGTTTACCAGTAATTGAAGGATCTGAGGCAGGAATTTCTGATAAAGATGAGGCAAAAAAAATTTCCGAAAAAATAGGTTACCCAATATTAATTAAAGCTGCTGGTGGGGGTGGTGGAAAAGGTATGAAGATTGTTAATAAAAACGAGGAATTTGAGAACTTATTTTTAACAGCAAAATCGGAAGCTAAAAAATATTTCGGAAACGATGAAGTTTATATAGAGAAATTTTTTCAAAATCCTAGACACATAGAAGTACAAGTTTTATCAGGAAAAAATAGAACAGTTCATTTACATGAAAGAGATTGCTCGGTTCAGAGAAGGCATCAAAAACTAATAGAAGAAACTCCAAGCCCTATTTTAGATAATGAGATCAGAAAAGATTTATTTGAAAGAACTGTGAATATGGTTCAAAAAATAGGATATGAAGGGGCTGGTACAGTAGAATTCATTTATCAAGATGGTAAATTTTATTTCTTAGAAATGAATACAAGAGTACAAGTTGAGCATCCTGTGACAGAGGTAGTAACTGGAATAGATATAGTTAAAGAACAAATATATATTGCCTTTACTGGAGATACTGCCTTAAAACAAGAAGATATAAAACCAAGAGGCCATGCAATTGAATGTAGAATCAATGCTGAAGATCCTTCAAAAAATTTTCAACCTTCCCCAGGTATTATTAGAACATGTCACCAACCTTCAGGGTTTAGAACTAGAGTAGATGGAGCAATATATCAAGGTTATAAAGTAACTCCATATTATGACAGTATGATATGTAAATTGATTTGCCATGGAAGAAATCGAACTGAAGCAATTCAAAGAATGAACAGATCTTTAGAGGAATTTGTAATTGAAGGTATAACAACAACTGTAGAACTTCACAAAAAACTTATAAATCACAAAAAATTTATCAATTCAGATTTTAATGTTACTTGGTTAGATAAAGAAAAGATTATATAATTTTACAAGAACTTAGCCATAAATCGTAAACGGGATGATCGAAAGGATTTAAAGTTGGGCTTGAAGAAAACGTCCATCCATTAAAAATAAATACTTTTTCATTGTCTGATATATTCAAATCTTTAACTTGAATATAAGCAGTAATTTCTGGATCATCATCAAATTTGGAATTTTCACATTTAAGTACTTTGATAAGTAAATTTTGGAATTTTTTTTCTTCTCCTATTTTTATTTTTAAAATGGTGTTTTTAGAGCTAACCTTATCTAAAACATTTATTTCTACTGATATATTGTTTGAATTTTGTTCAGATTCTTGTGCGTTTAAAATATTAACGTTATTTAGGAAAATTAGTAGAATAATTAAATTAACTATTCCAAGTTTTATATTTTTTTTTAGTAGCATCCTGATTTTTCTGTGGATTATATGCTTTATCAGTACCAGTTTGATTAGATAAATGATTTATTTGCCAATGATATTTTTTTAGATCTTGAGTTTCTTCTATTTTGTTTTTTATAAAATGAATCCACGAATACCACTCAACAGGAATTTTTGTTGCTTCAACTTCTTCTTTATAAATAACCCACCTTTTTTTTCTTTTTTTATTTTCATAATATTTATTTCCATACTTATCTTCTCCTACAAATTTTCCAAAAAAAATTGTTTGTAGTCTTGTTCCTAAAGTCTGGCGATTCCACCAAGTCAGCGTCTCTTTAATTATTGTCAACATATTTATTTTCAATTTCTAATTGTAAAAAAAAAATTAGACTAAATCAAATTTATGTATATACATTAAATTATTAATACTCAAAATATTTTTAATTTATGGCCAAGTATATAGTTGAAACATATTACTCATGTACATTTAAAGTTAAGCATTATTTAGAAGATATAAGCAGCAACCAGTTAGAAAAATTAGATAAAAGAGATGATGGCGAATATGAAATTTTAGACATAAAATTCGATAAAAGAAACACAAAAAATCTAGAGAAAAAAACTGGTGAAGCGGACATAGATTATAGTGATTCTCTTGAAGGTATAAGTAGTAAAAACCAAAATCCTCCCTCAAAAAATGTTGTTTTAAACAATGCATTTAAAGAAAATATCAATAAAAGATTTGGTATGCCCGATAGGCGAAAAGGATATATTCAAAAAGCTACAGTAGGAAATCACAAAGTTTATCTACATACAGGTGAATATGAAGATGGAAAAATTGGTGAAATATTTATTGATACTAGTAAAGAAGGAGAACTAGTAAAAGCGTTAATGAATAATTTTGCAATTGCTATATCATTAGGTCTGCAATATGGAGTTCCGCTAGATGAATTTGTAAGTGCTTTTATAGGCACAAAATTTGAACCTTCTGGAAAAGTGCAAGGCAATGATAGAATACTAAGTGCATCTTCAATATTAGATTATATTTTTAGAGAATTGGCTATTTCTTACTTAAACAGAGAAGATTTAGCTCATACTCCTTCTATTGCTAATAAAGACTTAATAGAGGAAATTGATCAAAATAATGATGAACAAAACCAACTTATTAAATTAGTTAAAAATATTACTAGCAAAGGTTTTATAAGAAATGATTATAGAAAAAAATTAGTTGATCTTTCAGATATAAAACTGAATTTAAAAGGAAAGAAAAAATAATTTATTTTTTTTTATCTAGAATCTTTAAATTTAATTCTTTAAGTTGTTTTTCGTTTATATCTGATGGTGCATTCATCATTAAATCCTGGGCGTTTTGATTCATTGGAAACATCGTAACCTCTCTTATATTTTTTTCATTTGCAAGTAGCATTACAATTCTATCTATTCCAGGAGCGATACCTCCATGGGGTGGTGCACCATAACTTAGAGCATTTATCATTCCACTAAATTTTTCATTAACAATACTTTTATCGTAGCCGGCAATAGAAAAAAGTTTATACATTAAATCAGGTATGTGGTTTCTTATGGCGCCGGAAGATAGCTCTACTCCATTGCAAACAATGTCATACTGGAAAGCCTTTATTTCTAATGGTTTTGAAAAATCTAGATTGTTAGTGTCGCCCTGTGGCATTGAGAAAGGGTTATGGCTAAATTTTATTTTAGATGTCTTTTCATCTAAATCAAACATTGGATAATCAGTTATCCAACAAAAAGCAAATGAGTTTTGATCGATAATTCCTAACTCTTCTCCTATTTTTTCTCTAGATTTAGACATAATTTCATTAATTTCATTCTCTTTACTACAAGACATAAAAATACTATCACCCAATTTAGCAGATGTTATTTTCATAATTTCCTTTAATGAGTCTTCAGAAAAAAATTTTCCGACTGGTCCTTTTCCAATTATCTTTCCACTATCATCTTTATCTATGGAAAAATATGCTAATCCATTCCAACCTTGATCCTTTGCCCATTTATCAATATTGTCAAAAAAACTTCTTGGTTTATTGTTAGTATTATTTATAACAATTGATTTAATTAATGAGCCTGATTTAAATAATTTTTTAAAAATTTCAAATTTAACATCGTCTCTTTTAAATATCTCTGAGATATCATTAATTACTAGTGGATTTCTTAAATCAGGTTTATCTGTTCCATATTTATAAATTGCATCTTTAAAAGGTATTCTTGGGAATTTTTTGAATAACATTTTTTTCTTAGAAAATTTATTAAAAAGACTTACCATTAATTTTTCCACAACTTCAAACACATCTTCTTGTTCTACAAATGACATTTCAATATCTAATTGATAAAATTCTCCGGGGCTTCTATCTGCTCTAGCATCTTCATCTCTAAAACATGGTGCAATTTGAAAATATTTATCAAATCCTGAAACCATTATAAGTTGTTTAAATTGCTGCGGGGCTTGTGGCAAAGCATAAAATTTACCAGGATTTAATCTACTTGGTACTAAAAAATCTCTTGCACCCTCTGGGCTAGAGGATGTTAGTATTGGTGTTTGAAATTCGTTAAAGCCCAATTTTTCCATTTCTCTTCTAATAAATGAAATAACTTTTGACCTAAGGATTATATTATTATGTATTTTTTTTCTTCTTAAATCTAAGAACCTATATTTTAATCTAATTTCTTCAGCATATTCTTGATCAGAAAATACTGGTAATGGAAGTTCTTTTGTTTTGCCTAAAATTTCAAAAGATTTAATTTGTATCTCTATTTCACCAGTTGATATTTCATTGTTAATTGTTTCGTTTGATCTTTTTAGAACAGTTCCTTCAACTTTAATTACAGTTTCAAGAGCCATTTTTTCTAAATCAGAAAAATTTTTGTTATCTTTGCTTATTATACATTGGGTTATTCCAAAATTATCCCTTAAATCCAGAAATAATAAATTTCCATGATCTCTTTTTTTATGAATCCAGCCAGATAAAGAAACTGATTTTTTAACAGAATCTTTATTTAATTCTCCACAGTTATGAGTTCTATATTTATTCAAATTATTCCTCTAAAATTTTTTTTATCACCTTATAATCTATAGACTTTTTATTAATTAAACTAAATTGATCAAGCTTATATATAAAATCTAAAATTTTTCCATACGACCTTTCGATTCTTTTAGTTATATATTCAATAATTTTTTTCTCAATTTTTATTTGTCTATCTGAAAAATGTTTTAATATTAATGCAAAAATCATATCATCATCAGGTTTATCAATTTTTGCTAATATACAATTTTTAGATCTTGACTTTAGATCAGGTAATGAAAATTTCATTGAATTGATTGGTTTTATAGAATTAATAATTAAATATTTATTAAACTGATCTACAAAATTGAAAAGTGTATAAAGATTTTTTTCCTCATCTATATAGCTTAGATTATCTATAATAATATTTTCATGGAATCTTATTTTTCTTAAAAAGTTATTATCGATTTGTTCATTTTTTATAATTATTGCCTTATTTTTCTTTTTAAAAATTTCGGAGAGATGGCTTTTACCTGAAAATTTTTCACCATATATATTTAATATGTTTTTTTCCCACTTTGGCCAAGATTCAATTAAACTAAAAGCAAAATAATTACATTTGGAAACAAAAAAATCATCATAAGTAAAATTTTGTTCTAGCTCAAATTTTAACAAGGCTTGATTCAGTTTACTCATTTAAAATCCAAATGTTATTTTTAATAGATATTTTTACATTATATTTTTCAAATTCATTTATTAATTTATCTGGCGTGCTATTTGTAAGAATAGAGTAACTTGTAATTTCACTATCAAAGGAACTAAGGTAATATTTTTCAATTATTTCAATTTCATTTAAGATCTTTTCTATTTTTTCTACAAAAGCAACATTTTTTGAATTTAAATCGAGCTGAATATTTAATTTTATTGAAGAATTAATTAAATTAACTTTTTTCCACTCATCGTCATATCTGATTTTCATTTTTTGAATTAAATTTTTTACTTTATCTTCCTCATTGAAATTAAATTTTTTAAATTCTAATTTAAAATTTGATTTGATTTGATTTACATTAAATTTTGAAAATGTTTTAAAATTTTCTTTATCTTGAAAAACTATAAAAATTATAAAATTTTCATTTAATTCATATTTTGAAATTATTTCATTAAAATCATAATTTTCTATTTGATCGATTCTATCTTTAATTAATTTATAATCATCCAGATCTTCACTTTGCAATATATACTTTAATAAAAAATAATTTTCTTCTACATCTATCCAATTTTTGTAAAAAGGATTTTCATCAAAAAGAAGTAAGCTATCATCTTCTAAATTAATAAATACTGGGATAAATAAAATATCTTTTTCTTCCATTCTGGAATGAAATATATTTTTATTTCTTAAATAAGATACAATATTTTTTTTATTAAAATTGATTTCAAAGGTTCCATAGTATTTATTGTTTTCAAATTTTTCATCAAGTACCGAAAAACTTTCTACAAAACTTTTTATCATTTTAAGATTTTGTTCTTTAAGTAATTTATGATTTTTAGAAATAGTTATTTTTTTAATTAATATTTTATAAGCTTTTATAAATGCTCTATCTATAACTTCATCCTTATTAAAATTTGTATTATATTCTTCTGAAATCTCAATATTTTTAATTTTATATGTGTTAGAATAAGCTTCATTTGTGGAAAAAAGAAATAAATAAATAAAAAATAATACAAAAAAATTGTATAGAAATATTTTAAGTATTTTTTTCATAATTATTATATGCCAAATAACTTAACATATGCCAAAAGTGGAGTTAATATTAGATCTGC
>MDSW01215549.1_pt1 | contig 21667 bp, 17 predicted proteins | sample 811171 | NCBI WGS metagenome assembly MDSW01 (sample SAMN05326641, study PRJNA326480) | marine metagenome | isolation source: seawater | place: Atlantic Ocean: North West | collected 2012 | reverse complement strand
TGCTGACGCGCAAGATTCTGCCCCATGTCCACCGTGACAACAGGGTATGGAATCATCAACAGGCTGCCGGAAGGCGTCTGCAATCGCGACAACTCATCGGAGTCCATCGCATCAAGTGAATACTTGATTCCTTCTGCCGCTGTAGCCGTATAGGTATCCACGTTGGCATAGACACTGGGACTCGACCACCCTTTCGGCCGGACACCAACTGATTTCTCGACCAAGTCAAGTGTCTTCCTGACATAGACCTCCTGAGCCTTCAGTCCCTGAGCCAGTGGAAGTTGTTCCGTCGAGTTGTTCATTCCATGAGCGATGATCGAAGCACCTGGCTGAATCTCACGAAAAGATGCCCAAATCTCGGGTCGTTGATCTGGAAACAGGGCGCTCAGAGCCACGCTCAGAGGAACATCCAGCCTTGCAAACAGCCGCCCGATTCGGTCAATGCCTTCATTGATGCCGTACTGACGGTAGTACTCGTTGACGAGATCCGGCTTTCGCTTCACCATGTCCGGCCGAAAATCCGGCCCGTGCCCGAATCCCCAGACCTCAACGTAGAACACGAAGCAGACGGCGACCTTCTTGTCACCAGGCCAGCTGTCAACAACAATCGACTGCTGCGGAAAACCGGTAACCGGATCAGGGCGATATCCAGACGTGGTCGTTGCAGCTGCCATGAGCAGACACACCAGCACCAAGCCGAACAACCGAGATCCTGCAAGATACGAACCAGTTGATGGAGCCACGAGTACACCTATTCCTGGTTGGGCATCTTGTGTTCTTCGTAAGGCATCCAGGTCATCTTCAACGCCGGATAATGAGGGCAGGCCGCCTCTTCTGTCGCCGCACGAGCAGCTTCACCCATCAACTCGACGTCCATTCGATAGGTATTGTCGAAGACAAGTATTGACAACACACGGTCATTCACGATCCGACCAAGAAGCATCAACATGTCGTCTTCAGTGACATCATTCATGGCCTCTGCCATGATCAGTCGATCATTGACGGTATCCTGGCCCATCATCTGTGCCATGATCTGGAAGTGGACATTCTGCCTTCGCATGGCCCAGGCTGAATTGACCACACAGTAGAGTCTTGACCACTCCTCCTCGCCCATTTCCTTGCGCCACTGCTTGACAACGGCTTCAAAGTGATCGACTTGAAGCTTGCCGGCAAGAGTGACGTTCTTCATGACGGTGGGCAGCAGCGCCTTGGCATACGTGGAATAGGACTCGGCAGAGAAATGGCCTGTCTTGAGCGCCTTGTCCATGAAGGCAATACCACCTTCGAGGATTTCCCGACAATTGTTCTCGAACTCCGCTGGCATTCCGGCATTAGACAGTGTTGCCAAGGCATCTTTCATGTGCTCGTTGTACTCGGCAAGTGCCGCACGCCAGTTGCCGGATTCCGGATAGCTGAAATAAGGCGACACGATCTCAAAGATGCCGACAAGCGTGTGAGACACCGACTTGATCTGCTCATAGATCGCCGGAACCGGTTCAACAGCAACCTGCTTTCCATCTCTGCGGAGTATGTACTTCCCGCCATTACCATTGAACATTGCCAGGATGACAGGCGACTGCATCTGCCCGACCTCGTGCTGAGTCTTTGCGTAATTCTCCTGCATGAGAGAATCAAGCTTGTAAAGACGATCAGACGCCTCGACTTTCTCATCAACCTGTACAGACTTGATGATCCGCTCCTGTGCCGGTGTTGGCTGTACGGCCTCAACCGTTCCCAATCCCGATCCCGTCATCACGAGTGTTGCGATGACACAAAGCATTCGATTACGTTTCATAGGAAAGAGCCCCTCCAATACAGGTCATCATGAATTCCACCTGGACTCACAAAAGCGACAGGCGAAAACGTCTGCAGAACGCTTGTCAGTATAGGAGAAAAAAACACTGCTCAATCAGGCCCCGACCGTGCCCAAGCACAGCGACAACTGGTCATATTGGCTGAATCCGAAGAGTCGGCGCGTTACTGACGTCGAAGCTCGATATGCGACACGACCGGCTTCTTGCCGCTTTGAACAAGGAAGACACTGATCTCATCCTTGTTGATGAAGCGGCCGTGGATGATGCCGTTCTCTTCCATCTCAACCAGGTAGAAATCGCCTGTTCGTGGATCGAAGGCGCCGATGACCTCCTCGGCATGCGTATCAACGAGCTTGTCCCCGTCATGGCCACCCTTGCCATCCAGCAGTTGCCATCGTGTCGTCCCCGAGATGTCTCCGTTTTCACTGACCTCGAAGACCCAGGTCTTCTGAGTCTCAACTGCACCCAGCGAATTCAGACAGCGATCGGTACCCACCCAGGTTCCGGCAAGATGCTGAGGCCTGACAGTGTTCGTACAACCGAAGGCCACCAGAAGAAGAGGGCAAACGACAAGAAGAAATCGTGTGTGCTTGAGCAGATCCACATTCATGCTCCCAGGTAAGAAGGCCAAGATCATGTCGATCAATCAACAATCAGAGGTCAGTGTACTTCTTCGGCATCATGCCGACCAAAGCACCCACGTTTCAAGGACCCGGATCCAGAGATGCGGATTCAACTCGAATCAATACGCCCCATCAGATGGCTCATCGCAAGATTGATGCGCGTGACCTCTTCCAGGCATCTCGTAAACTGATCAGCCAGCCCCGTGTATCCGTGAATCAGATCCGGTGCGACCAGAAGTGTGACCGGAACGCCTGACTGCTCAAGTCGCCTGGCGTACTCGAGACCCTCGTCATAGAGAGGATCATGAGATGCCAATGTCACGATTGCCGGGGGCAGGCCCGCCAGCGAGTCCGCCTTGATGGGACTCGCTCGCCAATCCGATCGCATGGATGCCTCTGGACAGTAGTGATCCCAGAACCACTGCATGGCTTCACGCTCCAGGAGCTTGCCCGTGGCATGCGTGATCATGCTCGGTCGCTCGAAGTCGGCATCGATGACGGGATAGATCAGAAACTGACACGACAACTCGATGGTGTCCTCATCTCTCAAAGCCAGGGCACAGGCCGCTGCCAGATTTCCACCGGCACTGTCGCCACCGATGGCAAGCGGCGCACCGGCCACCCCGCCCAACTCCGCTGCATGCGATGCCGTCCAGCGAACGGCCGTCAGGCAATCTTCGAATGGAACAGGAAATGGACATTCCGGCGCCAGTCGATAGCCGACTGAGACGATGACGCACCGACACGTGTCGGCCAATCGTCGGACATACGGATCGGCCCCATCGAGATCACCCAGAACCCATCCACCACCGTGGATGTAGACCATGACCGCCAGTGGTTCATCCGGGCACGGGTCGTACACACGACAGATGATCTCTCCACCATCGACTGGTACTTGATGGTCCGTGATCGACGCCACCTCCACGGGATCAGCAATGGCAATGAAGAGTTCAGCGCACCAGTCACGCGCCTCCTGTGGTGTCATGTCGACCAGACGAGGCTGCCCCGGCATATTGGCCTGATCAAGCATGGTCTGGACCTCGCGGTCGACTGGCTGAATGACAGGAATCTCATCTGACATCCGCGATTCTCCTTGTTCATGGCTTCAATCAGCCAGACATCCGTATTCGTCGTTGCCCGTCAGGATCAGATCGAACTCGCTGACTGCGGCGGGCCCACCGAGGCGTTCAATGGCCTCGGTCCTCAACCGATCGATATCGGCGACGTTGATGGACGTGCCCTGATCCATCAGAACATGGCACATCACATAGAGCCGATCATGCGAGAGGAGCACTCGACAGATCACATCCTGTGCCTCCAGAGGCGCCATGATGTCCTTGACCTTCCTGACGACCTCCAGACGTACCGCTTCTGGAGGGCCGATGAGAAGAAGCTCCCGAACGCCGTCACGCATCACACCCCATGGCCAGGGAACGGCCAGAAGAAGCAGAACAAGAACCAGAACGGGATCGACGTACCGAGCTGCTGTCGTCCACTCGAGCGACTGCATGACCAGTGCGATGACGAAGGCGATGGTGACCACGAGACTGTAGAAGCCGTCGATCAACCAGGAGTGGGCATCGACACGCAGCAGTGGATTACCGAGTTCACGTGCGGCACGCGCCATCAGGAAACCCGTCACCAGACAGCCCAGTGCCGCCGAGGCGCCGTAGATGATTCCCATCCCGGCATCCGGATGATCGCCCCCGTTCACGATCGAAACGATTGCCTGAAAACCGGCAAAGAGACAGACCGCCAGGATCGTGAGACCTCGAATGGAGTTCAGAAGAGGAATGAACGAACTGAATCCGAAAGGATGGCGGGCATCGTCCGGCCGGGACTGCAGACGCATGATCGAACCCATTGCAACGACCTGGATCACACCGACCAGAGAGAAGAAGCCGTCCAGCAGGATGGCGTCGGAGCCGGTCAGGGCCGCGAAGGTGAACGACAGGATCACCATGACCACATTCATGATCAGGGAGAATCGAACCAATCGAGTGGCTCGTGGAGAGTTCATGCCTGCCCGTGCTCCATGTCCTGGAATCCCTCTGAATGCATCCTAATGGCTTCAGGCCCGGAAAAGGCCCTTATTGGATCAACGAAGCGGGTTCTGATCCGAGGTCTTGAAGCTAAGATGGCCGTGTCGCCTCCTTGGACCGAGTCGGAATTTACCTCGGTCTTCCGGGATATCCGAGGGCCTGCATGCGTACAGCAGTCTGGCGGCGACTGAATCGGTCGATCCATACTCATTCACGGACTCATCACGGAGACCATCCACATGAACTGTCTGAACATGCCATTCATCAATTTGAAGACTCTGGCTGCAACCAGTGTCCTCATGGCAACAGCCACGATGCCCCTCGCATTCAGCTCGACCGCAATTGCACAGGATCGAGACCGACAGGCTGAGATCGATAGTGGCACCTTCCCCACAGCCCAGAGCATGCAGGAAGGCGTGGCCGCTGAAATCAAGGACGGCAAGCTCACCAAGGAACAGGGTGACATGATCCTCCGCGTTCACGAACGATTGCTCAAGGGCGTCAAGAGTGGACGGATCAACAGCGATGAAGCCATGAACATCATGGAAGAACGCGTGATCGCCATCTACGAGGGCGAAGGTCGCAAGGGTGAAGGTCGCAAGGGTGAAGGCCGCAAGGGCGAAGGCCGCAAGGCCAAGGTCGATGGCAAGGCTCGCTATGACGAAGCGGTTGCCAACATGACCGAGATGGTCAAGAACGGCGAGATCACCCGTGAGCAGATGGAGCAACGTCTGAATCGGATGAAGAAGTCGATGGACCAGGAACGAACCATCACCAAGAAGGAGTACGACGAAGCTGTCGCCAGAATGAAGACCATGGTCGAAGCCGGCGAGATCACCCGCGAGCAGATGCAGCAGCGACTGGATCGCATGAAGAAGATGATGACCAAGGAGCGAACCTTCACACGTGAAGAGATCGCCAAGGCCAGGGCCGAAATGCAGAAGATGGTCGAAGCCGGCGAGATCACTCGCGAGCAGATGCAGCAGCGACTCGCTCGAATGCAGAAGCAGATCGCCAAGGACAAGATCATCACCCGCGAGGACATCGCGAAGGCCCAGGCCGACATGAAGAAGATGGTCGAAGCCGGCAAGATCACCGAAGAACAGATGAGACAGCGTCTGGGTGAAATGCGGCGGATGATGAAGTCTCAGAACAATCCACGGGATGGTCGAGCCGAGTACAAGAGAATGGAAGGCCGACTCAAGCAAGCCGTCGAATCCGGCAGAATGACCCAGGAAGAGGCGAATCAGAAGCTGAAGGAGTTTGGAAGCGAACTCAGAAGAAGGATGAGTCGCGAGAATCCTCGCAGCGGCAATGAGATGTCCGATGAATGCCGTGAACTGGGCGCACAGCTTCGCCAGTCCGTCGCGGATGGTGAGATGACCGCCGAGGAAGCTCGAGCCGCTTTCGAACTCGAGTGCGGCAAGAACGACCGCTGATTTTCGAAGTAGACCAGATCGACCAGAAACACCCCTGCCCCGGCAGGGGTGTTTTTCTTTGCGACCACATGAGGCTCAAGCAACTCGCGGGGTCGATGCGGCACAGCAGTTGAGAACTCCTCTCAATTAGGCGGTGGTGCATGCAATCTCGATCAAATATCTGAAGAAAGCCATCCAACTGACGACTCCAGGGGCAATCAGGGCCTGTCAGCATCTATATTCAGCCTGACGGGGGCAAGGGACACCATGATCGGTCTCCCTGAACAACCCGGGGGAGAATCGAAGATGCCAAGTCCTGCTTCACGTGGAATGCTGCTGCCCGCGGCGATGATCATCGCCAGCCTGGGATCCTTCAGCCAGATGGCCGAGGGTTCCGGCTCAACACCCCCCTGGGGCGATACCACACCGTGGATCATGCCTCAGACCATCGCAGATGAAACCACGAATGACCCCCCTACTGATGAGGATTGGCTTCGCTTCGGATGGGACACGTTCATTGCCATGAACTGGCCGCATGATGCGGCGTCCAGCAATCCCGGATCGCCGGACATCAACGGCGACATCGTCACAAGCTACAACTCACCGGCCAACTATCCGGATGCGGCGTGGTGGACCTACAACGACAAGTTCCAGCTCTTCTATGCCATGCCGAACGGCACGCCAAGCAGTGAATTGAATCCAGGCCCCTGGGACGCCCCCTTCAGCCCGAAGCCGATGCTGGATGGTCATCAGGTCGTCGGGGGATTTGCCAAGGCAGGCGATCTGAACAATCGACTGCGTGACCAGCTTGATGAAGCCTTCATTGATGGACCATTGCTCGATGCCAACGGGAACTTCGTGCTCTATCAGATCTTCATCAATCAGTCGTTCTGGGAATACATCCTCGACACCGGCTACTACGACGGCACGAAGCAGATCCTGGATGTCAAGACCGATCAGTTCGTAGGCATGCCCAAATACGGGGATGCAAACGACAATGTCCCCTACTACGACGACATTCCACTCTATGCACAGCAAGGTGCCATGTCCGTGAAGGTCGCCTGGAAACAATTGAGCGAAGACGAAATCGACAGTGGTCGCTACTACACCCGTGACATCTACTATGAGAACAACACGGAAGATCTCGAGGACGTCTGCGCGGATCCGAACAACGCACCCATTACGGTCGGACTGGTCGGAATGCATATCCTCCGCCTGACGCCAACGACGGGTTCCACATGGTTCTGGTCGTCCTTCGAACACGTGGATAACGCCACTGGCCCCAATGCCAACTTCAATGCCGGCTGCGAAGCCGCTGCCAGCGGATATACACGCCGCGGGACCTGTACGGATGCGGTGACCAACATCGCAACCGATCCATGGCTCACCGACTACCCACCACCGAATGCCGAGTACCCGGACAACTATCCAGATGGCCTCTGCAACCCGCAGAGCAACAGCACGCGATCACAGATTTTCCGGATCGCAGAAACCCAGGCCAATCTGGAGTCAACGCCCGTACAGAGTGTCAATGCCGAATATCAGGCGGCACTCGCAGGCACACCATGGCAGTACTACGAGCAGATCAACACGACTCAGCCGCGACACATGACAGCAGGATCGGATTGCGACTGCTTCGTACCCCCCATCGAGACGAACTTCATCAATGTCTGTGACATGACCAATACGTCGATGGAGTCCTACTCCCAGTACAACTTCTTGTCTGAAAACCCTGATGGAAGCATTGGAACAGAGCTTGCACCTGTCATCAACTTCGACAACCGCCAGGCGATGAACTGCATCAATTGCCATGCCTTCGCATCACCGATGGGAACGCCAAGACTCTCCGATCCAGCCGATCCAAGCTGGGGCGGTCTGCCAAGCAACAACAGCAAGCAGATCTTCACGTTCCTCGTCGGCAGCGCCGCTCGATCGTGCCCGGCCGACATCAACATGGATACGTTCGTCGACATCGAAGACCTTCTTCTGCTGGTAGAGGGCTGGGGCGACTGCGAAGACGGTTACTGCGAGGAAGATCTCGACCAGAACGGCAGAACCAGCATTGGAGACCTGTTGATGGTTCTCGACAACTGGGGTGGATGCACCAGCTGATCACGTTCAGATCATTCCGCCAAACGCATTTGAAACCCCTCCCATAAAAGAAACGAAAGCATGACTCCAAGAACAGCATTGGCCATGAGCCTTCAAGCACTTTGCCTGATTGCCATCGTCAGCCTGAGCGTTCAACTCACATCCCATGCAGAAGCATCAGAGGGTGGCCCCTCTCTTCCCTGGGGAAACGAAGGCTGGATCATGCCCCAGAAAATCGCAGATATCGCGAGCGATCCGAACAACCCAACAGAGGAAGAATGGCTTCACTTCGGGTGGGACTCGTTCATCGCATTGAACTGGCCACATCTTGAAAACGGCATCCCGGGTGAACCCGACACCTCAGGCGATATCGTGAGCGATTACCTCGGCGACGGAGTCAATCCACCCTACCCCGATGCTGCCTGGTACACATTCAATGACAAGTTCCAGATGCTGATGTGGAACGCCCTGCCACCGGGCCCCTGGGAAAATCCCACGAACACTCGCAAGGAACTTCCCGGAAGCAACGGCGAGATGTATCGAGTTCTCGGCATGGACAACATTTCCAAGGGCAGCTACGACAACTGGTACCTTGAAAACCTGTTTGATACGGCCACCGTTCACAAACCTGTCCTTGACAACAATGGCAGATTGTGCCTGTTCGAGATCTATGCCAATCGATCGCTCTGGACCTACATCGAAAAGTCCAAGTACTACGATTCACGCAACCAGGTCAAGGCCTACAACTCGAATGGAACCAAGAACAGAAGTTTCGTGGGCTTCCCCAAGTATGGCAATGCCGAAGACCAGGACAACGGCTCCTGGTATGCCGACTTCCCCGATTACGCACAGCAAGGCGCCATTTCTATCAAGGTTACATGGAAACAGCTGACACCTGATGAGATCGCTTCAAAGCGTTTCTATACGCGGCAGGTCTTCTTCACGAACAACACTCCAGACGACTATTGCCAGACCGACAACGGCGACCCGCTCACAGTCGGCCTCGTAGGCATGCATATCCTTCGACTGACGCCGACAACAGGGAGCACCTGGTTCTGGTCTTCCTTTGAACATGTTGATGCCGTCTCGATGGATGACTCCAGTAATGCGTCATTCCTCAACAACGGTCAATGCCAGGAACCCAGCAACAGCGGCTACACGTTCACGGATTACAGTTGCCAGGATGCCGTCTCCTCCTATCCGGGTGGCTACCCGTCCCCGGACGCCACGCCAACTGAAATCACGGATACGACCTGGTCATCAGGCGTCTGTGGCCAGCACAACGAGAACGCCTCCCAGATTCATCGAGTGACCGAGATGGCGGATGTGATTGAGCTGCCACTCAGCGAACAGGTCAACGCGCTCTATCAGGATGCGCTCCAGGGAACACCATGGCAGTTTTTCCGGCAACTCGGAACCATCCAACCGGGCCTTCAGACAGATACGAATACCTTCATTCCCCCGAACAACACCGCCATCGTGTCCACAACCCCCAAGGGTCTCAACAGCAACGAGACCAACCCATGGGCATCCAAGAATGTCTGGGTCAACAATGACTACCTCACGAACGTCACGATGGAGGCGTATACCCAATACAATTTCCAGAGTGAGAGCGGAGACACTTCCGAACAGTGGGCCAAAAGACTGATTGCGACGACCAATCTGCACGCGGACAATCAGACCCTTGGCAAACGCATGAACTGCATCAATTGCCATGCCTTGGCTGCGCCTCATGGCTCAGGCAAGTTCACTACGGTGGATGAGGTCCCGGATCCATCCAATCTCAAGGGATGGCAGTACTACACACCTGTCGATGACCAGAATGGCACGTACCCTTCCTGGAAGAACATGCCGACATCGAATGGCAATCAGGTCTTCACATTCACCTTGAATCAAGCGAAGACCAGTGAATGTCCAGCAGATATCAACTCCTCGGGAGGCGTGGACGTCGAGGATCTTCTTGCTGTCATCAACAACTGGGGCGCCTGTGCCTCGTATTCACGAATCTGCGAAGAGGATACGAATGGCGACAGCTTCGTCGGTATCGACGATCTTCTCCACATCATCGACAACTGGCAAAGTTGCGGGAAGTCCCTGCCCCAGTGACACGCCTGATGCCTTGCGAAGACAAAAACGCATCTGGCCAATCATCTCCGATATCCAACTCATGAAGAGTTCTTGATTGAAGAGGCATTCGAGTGGAATCAATCGAATGATTCTTGTCGTTTGATCCGAAGGTCCTGACTGTCAGGCACACGATTGTTGCGCCGATTATTCGCGGCGAATTTTCGAATTCCCGAACGCATCCTGCGAAGACCAATCGTACGCTCGGACCATGCCCCAACACTTTCTTCATAGCGTACTTATCTCAAGCTGTCTCGTTTCAACAACTCTTGCAGTCGATGTTGAATACATCAACAATGGACGAGGGTCCGTACCGGTCTATCTCCCCTCCGACTACGACGGATCCAAACCGTTGCCTCTGATCTTTTCACTGCATGGCTACACGGACAACGGACCTGGCGCAGAGGACTACTTCAATCTTTCTGCTCAAGTCGATTCGAAGCAGTTCCTGCATTGTGCACCGGAAGGCACGGCGGATCTGACCGGCGCCCCCTTCTGGAACGCCACAGATGCCTGCTGCGATTTCTTCAACAGCAACGTCGATGACTCCGGATATCTGCGAGATCTCATTGAAATCATCCAGGCCAACTACAACATCGATGAATTCAGCATCCATTTCACGGGTATTTCAAATGGCGGGTTCATGTCCTATCGGATGGCCTGTGAACATGCCGATCTCATCGCCTCGATCGCCCCGCTTGCCGGGACAACCTTCATCGATCCATCCGACTGCTCACCCAGTGAACCCGTCCATGTCCTGCACCTGCATGGCACGGCGGACTCCACCATCGATTTCGACGGTGGCTGCATCCTGTTCTCGTGCTACCCCGGTGCCGAGGAATCGGCTCTCAAGTGGGCGGACTACAACGGATGCGATTTCGTGACAGAGGACATCGGCGAAGCCTTCAACCTCGATTGGAATGTCGGCGGCAATGAGACGACCAGCACGATCTACCAGTCCAACTGCAATGACAACACCACCGTCGAGCTCTGGACGATGACCGGTTCGGAACATGTCCCCCGATTCCGTCGGAACAGCGACGGTCCTTCGGAGAATCTCTTCGCCAATCGCGTGGTCGACTGGCTGCTCACGCACAGAAAAGTCGATCCACTCGAATGCAACACGGATATCAACATCGATGGAATCGTCGATACGAATGACCTGCTGATCGTATTGGAAGTCTGGGAAAGCACGGATCCCTCGAGTGACATCAACCGGGATGGCATTGTGAACGTTCTGGATCTGCTGATGCTTCTGGAGGATTTCGGCAAGGATTGCAGCTGATCTCTCCGGCCACATCGATGCCGGTCTGCGGCGAACGACAATCAGGGAATCGATTCTTCAGGGAGACGTATGCATCCGAATTGCTGCAGTTCATCCGGGGTCATCCAGTGAATGTCATCGGCCGGTGCCGCTTCCAGGGTGAACCAGTAGAAATCGTCCGGAATATCCATGTCGCGATAGAACTCGAGATACGCTTCATGTTCGACATGATCACGGGGCAGCTCGTCGCCGTCGTCTCCCATCCAGCTCCAGCTGTGCACGCCGATCAGGGCGTGCTCGCCACAGGAACGGTAGAGACCTGAAAGAAAGAGATCCGTCCCACCAGAGGCGACCATGCAGCCACTGGGAACGATCGTCATCAGACCACGATCACGGATGTACTGACAGGCACGAAGATTGGCTTCATCATCCAGTGAACCTGAAATGTAGTTCAGCTCAAGGGTGTGCACCTCTGGATGCTCGTAAAGAAGCCTGAGGATATCTGCTGGTGTCTCCGTGGTAATCACTCCGGAGACATGGGCTGTTCCATCCTTGATGTCGAAATCCATGATCTTGTTGTCTGCAACGAAGACTTCCATGACTTCATCACGAGTCACTCGCTTGTCGAGATTTCGATCCATTTCCTTGATGAAACCGTTCCAGTCCCGCTTGGCTTCCCGCTTCTTGATGACGCCATCCCGATTTCGGTCATACTCCGCGAAAATGGAATTCACTTCCTTCTCGATCTCGTCCTCATCCATGAACATCGGATCGAGATCTTCAACAGCCATGATTTCCTCAGGCGTGATGAAGCCATCCTTGTTTGAATCGATCACATCCTCGTATTCGAGAATGTCCTCATCCATCTCATCACGCGACAGCCTGCCATCACCATCCTCATCCAGCTGATCGAACAATTCCGAGACCTCGGACTCCTCATCAGCAGCCCATTCGGCCTCCAGCTGGGCAAGTGCTTCCAGGGTGACGGGCTTACCGTCCAGCTCCTTCTGGATTGTCAGCAGTGCGTCCAACGCCTCGTAGGGATCGAGAATGCCATCTCCATTGCTGTCGAGGATGTCTACGGCAGGAACAAGCACCTCTTCTCCAGGAGCGTCCTCCGCGCGAGCAACCCCGGACAGCGTGATCAGAACGGCAAAGAAGCCCGATGCAAGGAGTGCGAACGAGCCGAAACGATGTCGTGAAGTAGTCATGTACGACAGCGTACCAACCCACCATCATCCGGGATGAAGTCCGACCGGAGACCGATCATTCAACGGGGTAGGAGAAGGTCATCGGGCCCTTGAGCTGGTGATATCCGGGATCATCCACAGCGGCCTTGAACTCGTCACTCAACCGTGCCTCAAGCGCCGTGCGATCGACTGGAAAGCCGATGCCCAACCAGCCGGGCTGCATTCCGGCCCTCATCACGGCAACCTGCTGATAGAACTCAACGACATCACAGTTCGGATCGCTGCAGTCCCCGCCAATGTCTGCCGCACGACCGGGACAGTCGTTTTCAGGATGCTGCCAGAAGTCGCATTGGGCTCGCAGAGTCTCACGCGCGATGACGGAGTCCCATGATTCCACCCCGAAGACATCGGGATAGACCACACTGAAACCGAACTGCGTCATGAAGTGATGGATTTCCTCGACCATGACCGCACGAGCATGATCGTCTGGCACGGGTCCATGAACACCCATCCACCACTCGGGAATGATGATGTCATAACCAAGTACCCGTTCCAGCACAGGGAACTGCCGCTCCTCCCAATCAACGGGATCCATCGGCATTGCCAGCCAGCAGACCTCTCTGCGCATGAGGACTTCCGCAACACGGGAATCATCCACGACCCCATCCATGTTCTGATCCATCATTTCGGCCAGGATGCCCGCTGCCTGACGGACATGAGCAGCTGGCATGTCTTCATCCGCTGCCAGCAGCACACCAAATGGCATCGAAACCTGTGTCATTCCTGTCGAGTTCAGGACCTGACGCTCACGGTGTGACAACGGCCATCGAGGATCATCCGGCGTGGAGACGGTGACGCGAGCCGCACCTGACGTTTGCGCAGGCTGATCCATGGTCGCCTGACATCCCGGCAGGACCTGCAGTCCGACGAGAAGCAGGCACGGCAGCAGCAGACGGATGAACCGAGAGGAGTCCGGCATGACTACTTCTTGGGTGCCTCCGGCACGGCAGGCAGTTCGGTGATCCCTGCCCCCAGGAGCATGATCCCGGCACCTTCCGGCCCGGACCCCATCAGGATCTTGGGACTTTCATTCTTGTCCATGATCATGAAGCCACCATCCCCCTTGATATCGGTTCCCATCGCAACGCGCACTTTTCCAACCGTATCCACTGCGGCGATTCCGATGCCACCATCCTCTTCATTGGTTCCCATGAAGATTCTTGGAGTGCCATCCTTGGATGTGATGACAAGCGATTCCAGAACCATCTCTTTGGATTGTGGCGCCGACATTCCAAGTCCCAGAAGAGCGGCCAAGCCACATCCCATCGCGATCAGGCCGATCCGCTGACGACGAACCTGTTTCTTGAGTACATCGAGTTCTGCTTGGATAGTCATCCGGAAGTCTCCTCTCATGAGTCGTATTCGTTCTGAATTCGTTTTCAACAAACCAGGTGATAGAGTAGCAACCAGCTTTGCAGTCATTGAAACGGATCCTCGCGATTCAGAAATCTATGGAAAAGAAACATGAACGATTTCAAAACCGATCGGCCCGAATCACCTGATTCGAATACGAACCCTTCTTCCGATCAACATTCCACTTTCGTCAAGGAAATGGTCCAACCAGGACTCGCTGGACTCATGGATGGCTCCGTTTCGACGCTGGCACCGATCTTCGCCGCCGCCTACGCGACCGAGGACACCCACAAGGCCTTCCTGATTGGACTGGCTGCCTCGGTCGGTGCCGGCATCTCGATGGCCTTTGCCGAAGGCCTCTCGGATGACGGCAAGCTGACCGGACGCGGGCGGCCACTCGTGCGAGGCATCACCTGTGGCGTCATGACCTTTCTGGGTGGAATCGGACACACCCTGCCGTTCCTGATACCGCAATTCCACACGGCCATGACCATCGCCATCATCGTTGTCATCATCGAGCTGATCAGCATCGCATGGATCCGAAAACGCTACATGGACACACCGTTCCTGAGCGCGACCATTCAGGTGATCATCGGTGGCACCATCGTCTTCTTCGCCGGAGTTCTGATCGGACAAAGCTGACGAAATCACGACAGCGGACTGATCCGGATCTTCGCCTCTTCGAGATCACCACTGATCTTGCCGCGGATGATCTCACGCAGCTGATGTTCGTCGATGGACACCGGAACAGAGACATAGAGAACCAGTCGCTTCTTGTCGTCAAAGGCTGCATTGACGACTTTCAGCTTCGTCTGCTTCATGGCTTCGACCAGATGATCCGCCTGATTCCGCAGCATCGCCTGCTGTTCAGGCGATGGACATGCGATGCGTACACGGAATGGCTGAGACTTGTCGATGAACCAGATCAGCAACCAGCCGATGATGGTCACGAATACGGCCAGCGCCAGTTCCGACATGCCACAGGCCAGGCCGATGATGACCACCAGGATGCCCTTGAAGTTCAACTCTTCATCCGGCAGACGGGTCCTGAATCTGATCAGACCACCGATCCCGAAGATCACCAGCGCCATTGCTGGTTCGGCCATGACGATCTCGGCCACGGTCGCGCCGATCAGGCCCAGCAGAAGCAGGACACGCTCACGACCCAACAGTCGCTCTGCAGACGACGCGGACAGACTTCTCGGATGCCATGCGATGATGGCCGAAAGCACGATCGCGAAGACGTATCCCAGAATCAGGGCCGCCAGGAACCAGGGCATGGTGAACTCACCCAGAGGCAGCAGCAGGCGATCAGGCCCTTCCTTGGGCAGCGTATCCCCACCCCCGAAGGAGAGCAGATCGGATACGGAATCGTGGGCCAGCAGAATCATCGTGCACAAGCATACAATCGACGCCCATGATCACGCGAGTTCTCACCCTTGTCCTCATGATGGCCTGCCTTGGCTGTGAGGATGGATGGCTGGAGAAGATCCGGGGCGAACCCTCAAGCCAAGAGGCGAGGACGGATGCAACATCCATCACGTGGTACATGACCCTGCATGCCGGCTCGACGTACCCTCAGGGGAACACCATCGTTGGCCTGGGCAGTGAGGCCGAGGCCGTCAATACGATCCCGATCAAGTCGACCATCCCGACCGGTCTGCATATCAACAAACCAAGGTCGATGCTGCTGCTTTCCGATGGCAGGCTGCTTCTGGCCAACGGCAATCACCCGGATTCCGCGATCTACGTCTTCGGTCTTCCCAACTGGCAGGGACAGCGGGCATTTCTCGACCTCCTGACGCATCTCGATCATGAAGATCCTCTTCTTCAGCATCCCTATGACATGGCCGAAGGACCAGATGGATCCATCTACGTCAGCTGCCAGGACAGTGCCGTCGTACTTCGCTATGCGGGACTGAACGAGGATCGACCCGGCCAGCCACTGGGGGTTCATTCCGAAGTCGGTCCCGGTTGCTTCATCCCGCCCCATTCGGATCATGCCCATGGCCTCAAGTCACCAAGAGGTCTCACGTTCGGCCCCGATGGACTGCTGTATGTCGCTGATCGGGACCACGCTTCCGTGACCGCCTGGAACCCGCAGGATGGCTCGTTCGTCAGGACGGTCGCTTCCGCAAAGGATGGACTCAAGAGACCCATTCAGATCGTCTTCAGTGATGATGGAAGGTTGTTCATCGGTGATCATGGCGCCAAGACGGTCTGGGTTTCCAAGCCTTCAAAGAAGGGGCTTGATCACTTCATTCACAAGAAGGAACATCGAGTCAAGCAGCCATCCGCGCTCGTGATCGAAGACGACTGGCTCTACGTCGGTGATCGGGACCGGAAGAACATCCGGCGGTTCAATCTGAAGGATGCCACACCCGAAGCGACCATCTGGCTGGATGAATTGCCTGATTCACCCGAGTTTCTCCTGCGGAACGTCTCCAAATCTGCAACAAAGCGATAGCTGATCGCCCACGAAGACCCGCCTGAAAGCTACTGTTCACATCAACTGGATTCAGTCGGCATCAGGGGAGACGGGAGATGTCATTCCGTGGATCTGATCCCGACCATGCAAAGGGGGAGACAAAGACATGCCTTCATTCACCACTTTGATCGCAGGCGTCGCTGCCGCGATCACCATGAGCACGTACACGCTTGCAGCCACACCTGATCAGGAATCTGCCATGAAGCACCTGGCTTCATATGTCGGCTCCTGGGAATCGACGGGAAAGACGACCGACGCCTTCCCGAACATTCCTGCCGGCAAGGACTACATGGAGATCGTGGAATATCGATGGAATACCGCCATGGATACGGTCCTCTCCAACTGGAAGGTCGAGACGACTGACGGCACGATTCTGTCCATTGGAACAGGAATGCTCACATGGAGCCCCGATCACAAGACGCTGGTCATCGAGTACACCGGCCAGGACAAGGGCATCCCCTTCCATGGAAGCGCCACGCTCGGCAAGCTCTCCGGCAATGCCAGCCAGTGGAACTGCCATGAGCGAGACGCCAAGGGCAACGAGATCTGGTACATCTCGACCGACACCTTCCCGAGTGAACCGGGCAATCAGTGGACCTCTTCCATGCAGCCCTGTGACAGCAACTGGAAACCGAAAGGTGATTCCAACACCCGCCAGATGAGCAGAGTCAACATGTTCACCAGGAACTGCGGACCTGTCGCCGATCTGATGGGAACATGGACCTGGAAGACCACGGATGGCGATGGCACCCCCATGACCATGACCAATACCTACGAATGGGGCCCCGGCGAGCGTTCCATCCTCTGTCGCTTCTATGAGACCACCAAGGGCGAGACGACGCTCATCGCATGCGAGTCCATCTACTCCTCCGAGGATGGCAAGGGTGTGCGAGGCGATTACTGGAACAACAAGGGCGACAACGTCGACTGGTACATCACCAGAATGGAGCAGAACGGCTCGAACGCCTGGTGGACCAGCACCTTCTGGGGTACCTCGGCAGATGGCACGCCGATCAACGGTGAAATTCGCGTCCAGATGACGGACAGCGAGCGCATGTCGTACACATTCGAACGAATGAGCTATGGCGGCACCGACATGCCTACCTCCGACCTGAATCCCAAGGATCGTCTGTTCAAGCGAGTCAGCTCGATCGCCAGTGCACCGACGCATTGAACTCGTGACGGCACATTCGGATCTCTGAACAAGACAAGGGCGGCCCGTTCAGGGCCGCCCTTTTGACTTGGCTGTGGTGTTTCGGGTTCAGCAGTCTGCCAACCTGAACCAGGCGAAGTAGTCCTTGACATTCACGACTCCATCACCGGTGAGGTCGCAGGTGGCGGAATCACCCTTCTGACCCTTCTTGACCGGCCCGAGATTGTAGAAGATGAGAAGAAGATCTCGCTTGTCGACGAGGCCGTCACCATTCAGATCGGCAGGACAGTCAGGACAATCGATGAACTCAACGCCTCCGAAGTCGGACCACTCACCGGCAACCTGATCCAGCGAATTGCATTCGAATCGATCACGTCTGATCTTGGCGATGGCGTAGGCCTGTGCCTGGATGGCACCACCATCGGACCCCGCCTCGTTCTCAAGGAAGAGGTTGTCACTCGTATACATCGCCCAGTCGAAGTAACCACCGTTGTTCTGCAGGGTGCCACCCGCATGGATCGCGCCGCCGGTTCCGATTCCATCTTGTGCACGATTGCCGGCGGACATGGCCGAGTTTCGAATGAATTCACTGTCGTTGACGCGAATGCGGTCCATGTATTCAGCATAGATGGCGCCGCCCCGAAGCAGATCCGGCTGGATCGCACCAGGCAGGCCACTGACACTGTTCTCCACGAACTCGCAGCCTGAGACAACCAGTTCACCACGCCGCATCGAGACCGCACCGCCATTGGCCATGGACTGTGCTCCGGCAAGACGGTCATCTGCCATGACCGTCAGATAGTTGCCCTCGAACCGGCTGTCATGAATTTCCACCAGTGAATCGAATGCGTAGATCGCACCGCCATTCAGAACCTGGAGCACTGCACGTGGACGTTCCCAGCTCACGCCGCAATCGATGAAACGGCATGAATGGAACTCCAGTTCACCTTCATAACAGTCGATCGCTCCTGTCGTACGTGAACCACTTGGCTGCTCAGGATCATTCGTGTAATGGGACTGGATCTCGATGAAATCACAGTTGATGAAACGGGCTTTGATTTGATTGATATCGAGACAATCCTTGAATCGATTACCATTTGCCGAACTGGCAAAGGTCAGATCACGAAACGTGATCGTGGGCATGTTCTCATTCTCACGACATCCATAACTCGAACGAAAAGTGTGATACAGACGATCAGTTCGAATCACCGTATCACCTCTCCGGTACCCCTGGCCTCTGATGGTGATGTCCTTGCAGTTGTGATACGAGATGGACTCGATGTGTTCACCGGCGGACAACCAGATGGTCTGACCCTCGTCGATATTGCGTATGGCACTCGTGATCGCCATGCCGCGATCATCCGGTTCGACAAACGCATCGGCCTGCGTTGTCGAAGCCAAACCAGCCAGGCAGAGGATCATGGTGCAGAACGATCGAGCATTCATGGTGTTCATGTGTTCATTCCTTGCGTCAAAAACGGCATGGAAATTCCAGCCGCAGCACACCTATTCACCTCGAGCACAGGTGTGTTGCGGAACACGTCAAATTCATGAAAATCGCGATTGTGGGGTCAGGAACCAGGCTTGCAGCAGGCCGCAGGACGCTTGCCTGCCTGCTCGGCATCCGCAATCGAGCTGTACTTCACGAGGTTCTTCTCCGAGATCCGCTTGGCATTGCGGCACCCCGCCTTGTGGAACACCTTGCTTCGTGCGGACGCCACGTAACCACCTGGATCAGCCTCCGAACTGTCCTTGGAGGTCTGACTGCTCGACGAGCTGCCGGCCTTGCGCGATGGCGTCGTCTGCTTGATGGGAGAAGCCTTGAGGGCTCGTGACATCGACGAGCGAGGCCAGGGCCTTGCCTCGACGGTACCGCCCTGCCCTTCGACGGGAACCAGATCGATCACGATGGGATAGTGGTCGGACGCATAGCCCGATGGAATCGGGTCGTTCCGCCAGTCATACTCTTCAGCCGAGGTTCCGAGCACGAAGCCGCTGCCATTGACCAGCTCGGCGTTCGCAGCGTGATTGAGCAGGATGAAATCAATGAGTCGTCCCGAGGTATGGGTCGTTCTCAGGGGAGACGCATCACCATGGCCCGGACTGTGATTCCGGAAAGTCATGGCATCCACCATGCCGCCCCTGAAGTAGACCTGCATGGATCGATCCCATGGCTGGGCATTGAAGTCACCCAGGACAACGATGTTGCGATCGGCATCGCGGCGGGTCATGTCCTCCACGTAACTCATGACCTGAAGCGCTTCGGCCTCACGATGCCACCGGTTGTATCCGGACTTGTGGTGAACAATGAAGAGGGTCAGCTCATAACCATCCGGGGTGCGGACCGTCGCACACAGCGGGCTTCGCTGGAACCGGATCTCATCGACTCCGTCGGGAATCGCATCCCATCCCCCACCTGTTCGTTTGACTTTCCTCAGATCTGCCGAAGGCCAGGTCTTCACTTCCCGGATCGGGAAGCGACTCAGAAGACTCTGTTCGATGCCACGGTAGTAGCCCACTTCCTCCGAAGCGATGTACTCGTAGCCCATGTCGGCGAGGTAGGTATCCCTGAACCAGGCCAGGGCCTCTTCCGACTCAACCTCCTGAAGCGCGAGAATGTCGGCATCGACGGCTTTGATCACACGGGCCAGCTCGCGGCAACGTTCATCCGAGGTCGGACCGGGGTTGTCACCGAAGTCGTCGTAATCACCCTGAAGCGCGGGATCATCCGACTGATCGAAGAAGTTCAGCACGTTGTAGCTGGCAAGCCGGATCGTTCCGTCCAGCCTTGGCATCGGTTCGGTGAGACCGAATCGATGGTGTGGCGAAGGCGCGAGCAGCAACATCACGATCATGGCAATGGTGTAGAACATGCCGATCATGGTAACCGCAGCCACGAGGACGGCGCCCCGTGAAGTTGTCGAAGCGCTCGATCAGGCCGGGGTCGCCAGCCCTTCGACGATGCCGTTGAGGGTTTCGCTCGGACGCATGGCCTTCGAAGCCTGCTCAGGAACGGGCTGGTAGTACCCGCCGACGTCCATCGACTGGCCCTGAACCCCGTTCAGCTCACCGAGAATCGCATCACTGTTCGTCTCCATCGCAGTGGCAATGGGCCCGAACATCGAACTCAGCTCCGAATCCTTCGACTGATCCGCCAGTGCTCTCGCCCAGGCAGTTGCCAGATGGAAGTGACTTCCCCGGTTGTCGAGTTCACCGCAACGGCGGGAAGGCGAATGGTTCTCCATCAGATAGTCGGTTGTCGCCTGATCCAGCGTCTCGGACAGCAGCGTTGCTCGATCGTTGTTGAAACGTTCAGCCAGGTGTTCAAGCGAAGCGGCCAGAGCCATGTACTCGCCGAGTGAATCCCATCGAAGATGGTTTTCCTTCATGAACTGCTGAACATGCTTCGGCGCCGAACCACCGGCACCGGTTTCGAAGAGCCCCCCACCGTTCATCAATGGAACGATCGACAGCATCTTGGCACTGGTACCGACTTCGAGAATCGGGAAGAGATCCGTGAGGTAGTCACGGAGAACGTTTCCTGTCACCGAAATCGTATCCTCACCACGACGAATTCTCTCCAGTGAGAACTGGGTCGCCTTCACGGGTGACATGATGTGGAACTCGAGCCCTTCGGTGTCCTGCGATTCGAGATACCGCTCGACCTTGGCAACCAGCTCCGCGTCATGGGCTCTGGCACGATTCAACCAGAACACGGCAGGAGACCCTGTCGCACGGGCTCTCGAAACAGCCAGGTTCACCCAGTCGCGAATCGGGGCGTCCTTCGTCTGGCTGGCACGCCAAATGTCACCCGTCTCCACGTCATGCTCGATCAGAACGTCGTCATTGCTCGTGACGATTCGAACCTTGCCATCCGCATGAATCTCGAAGGTCTTGTCATGAGAACCGTATTCCTCGGCCTTCTGCGCCATGAGGCCGACATTCGGAATGCTGCCCATCGTCGTCGGGTCATAGGCCCCATGCGCCTTGCAATCGTCGATGACCGCCTGGTAGACACCGGAGTAGCTGCTGTCCGGGATGACCGCC
>MDSW01077259.1_pt1 | contig 21670 bp, 24 predicted proteins | sample 811171 | NCBI WGS metagenome assembly MDSW01 (sample SAMN05326641, study PRJNA326480) | marine metagenome | isolation source: seawater | place: Atlantic Ocean: North West | collected 2012 | reverse complement strand
GGCTGGTGGCGGATCGGCTGGTGGCGGATCGGCTGGTGCGGTAACTTTTCGAATATCAGTTAATGCTGTATTATTACCGTATGCCGCATTAACTATAGTATTTAAAGAGTTATAATCCGTACTTCCTTTTTCATACTTCTTTCTCTCTTTAATTAAATCACCAAAATTTTTAATTTCTTTAGGTACTAATCCTTGAGCTTGTAAAGTTTTAAACTGGCCGGTAGCTACGCCCCAATCTTTAGTAGGCTGAAAAGCTGTCCACCATTCATCTGTTTTAGGTTTTACCTCTTCTTTTTTAGGCTTAGGAGTTTCTACTGTTTTAGGCTTAGGTTTTGGCGTATTATCAACAACAACCGGCAGCCCTTTTAAGCTATCAGGTTGTACGACGTTATCAAGATCAGTTGCCTGAGCTTTTTTAGTAAAGAATTTACCCATTTAAATCTTTCTCCTTTGCTATTTCTACTAAACGTTTTACTTCATTAGATACAGGAAGAGTGTCTTTTTTAGAGTCCCACCAATCAAAAAATCTTAGTGTAGTTGCATTATTTGATTTATTGACTGAGTACCAATCTACAAGAGCTTCAAGCTGATTATCAATCGGCTGCTCTTTTCCTACCTTATGTGCATGATGTAAATTATTTGCATAATGCTCGTCTACTGTTTTTCTCCATCGCGCTTTTAATTCAGGATTCTGTGTCCCCTTTAAACCTTCTGGTCCAAAAAACCAATCTGAATACTGTCTAAATCTATTTGGAGCAAATTTGTCCATGTCATGCATTAATAATGTTTTCGTTTTAACTCCTATATCTCTTCCAGGCCCTAACATATTAGCTTTATGTTTTAACAAGTATTTAAAATAATCCCAATCATGTAGCCTAACTGCAGCTTTTTTACTTAAAGAACTTCCCGACCTTGTAGTTAAAGGCTTATAAGATACAGGTGAAGCTTTAATACTTGCTTTAGCTTTAGGTATCGGGGGAGCTTTAGGAGATTTAACTGGTTTAGTTCGTGACCTATACTTAGCCTTTCCTAGACTAGCTGTTTTGTCGTGTACCTCAAACCCTGATTTACCTCCAGGTAATGCTCGTTGTAACCAACCTTTCGCTCCAGGAACCTTCTTTAGTTCTTCATTCTTTTTTAAAGGCCAATGTCTTCCAGAATTACCAAAAGGTATTACTCTTTCCATCGCAGCTCCAGCGCCTTTAGTTTTTACTGCGTCGTCTCCCCAATTAGGAAAAACATTGCGCATAAGAGGTTTCCAAAACATGTGAGGAGATGGAGTACCTTTAATCTCTTTTGGATATGATTCGTCTTTTTTTGCTGTTTTAAAAAATTTGCCCATTAGACATCGAACCTTTTTTGTTTTTTAGCTACATAGTTAGTAACTATAGGTATAGCAGCTAGTCCGGCGTATGTTCCATATGCTGCTCCTAATGACTTTAATGTTCCCTTTAGATACTTAGGATTTAATTTCTTTTTCTTAACGACTTTTTTAACAGACTTATAAGCATGTAAATTAGCATGGCCTTCGTCAATTAGCTGTGGTGCCATTCCCAAATTAGCTACTGCACTTAATGCTTTTTCAGCTTTTGAATCTTTCTTAGTAAAGGCTTGTCCTAGACTTGCTCCGACAGCTAGTGGCATGCCAGCTCTAGTTGCCAAAGCTTTAACTAGAGGTGCTTTTTGGTAATACTTAGCATGTCCTAATTCATGTAATACTACTTCTGGAGCGATTTTTCGATATTGCTTCTTAACAACGACTCCGGAATTATATGTTTTTTTACTAACACTAGGAAGAAACCCTGCAGGAACTTGTTTAATCTTTTGTCTCAATACGGCATTAGCTGCTTGAGCTTTCTTTAGATCGACTCCTGATTTACCTGTTTCCTTTAGATACTTAAACTTACCACCTGTTTGGCCATAACTCTTAACCGGTTTTGATGTCTTAGAATCATATATTTTAGTATTATATTGTTTAGCCTGTCTTCTAATTTCGTTATTAAATGCTTTTTCTGCTTTCTCACTAAGATAAGACTCCTTAACTTTAGTCTTTTTGAACGGATTTATCTTATCCTTTATCATGTCTATCTGTTGCAGGATACTTCCGTCCCTCATTTTTCTAGGTTTTCTAGCCTGTACTGTGTTTACATGAGCAAATCCTGCGGTAGTATTAGCAGCGAGGCCAGTAAGGGCGCCAGCGAATCCTGACCCATATGCTCCTAGAGCACTACGGCCTAAATTATCAGTTAGGTTTTTATTCTCTTTACTCATTTACTTTAGTTTCCAGGTATATTTTAACCCTTTATATATGTTAGGGTCTTTGGGATCCATATTATAAACATTCCCTATACTAAGGACCCCTCTATGGTCTTTTACTTTTATAGGGACGTGTATTAACTTATTTGTATAAGCTTTATGAGCCTTACCAATTTGGTTAGCGAAAGGGGGCACTTTAAAAGAGCTTAACTTAGATTTTTTTGAAGGAGTAGCTACAGGTACTATATCATATCTAGGTTTCATAGCTTGATCAAGTGGTAAATAAGGTTTAAGGTTATACTTAGCCTTATTTAATTTATTAAGCTTTGAAACGGTGTTTACTTTTGCAAGCTTAGTAAACCCGAGCTGTGTTAAATACTCTTTCATAAAATGCCCTCAGTTCTCTAAAGACCTAAATCAGTCATTTTACTTCTAAGTGACTCTATTCCTCTTTCATACATTGCTTGGTCAGGGTGGCTGTCAAACACATCTGCTTTTTCACCTTGAGATTTATTAATATATCTGTTCGCAATATCTTTATCAGGCTGTTGCATAGATTCTCTTCTTTCTTTAATTTTCTGAGCTTCTTGTGCAAGTCCTTCTGGAGCTGATGTAGAAAACGGAAGATTAGTTGAATATATTCCACCCTCTTCATTTGTTTGCATATCACGGCCTTGTTCAACACCTTTTTCTTCCATAACGTCTCTAAGTTGGTCCATAGCCTCTCTTACTCCATCACCACCTTTAGTCCAATCGATGTTACTTTCATCTCCAAACCAATCATCTTTTAAACCATCAATAACGTCATCGTCAAGTCCACTTTCTCTAAGAGCATCATATACAACAAACATACTATCCACGTCAGTTCTTTTAGATCCGATGTGTGGTTGAACAGCACTAAGATACTTTTTATAGTCAGCTGTTTGTCCAGCTGTGTCTACTTTTTGCGTAAGAATGTCGGCCTTACTTACAGTCGGATACTTTTTAATTAATTCATCCAACTTTAATGTTTTAGCTTGAACATCTTTTTTCATTAAATCTTTTCTAGTTAATGTAGGCTGCTTTTTTACTGGTTTTTTCTTTTCAGCTACATTTTTTGCTGGCGCTTTAGCAGGTGCTTTTTTTGCTAAATTTTTTGCCGGAGCTTTTGATACTGCCAACTTATAAAATACTTCGCTTGCTTTACTCATTATTTTTTCTCCTTCATTTTTGAATCTACTTTATCAGTAGTTATTGGTCTTTTATGCTGATTTACATGCTCATCAAGATACTCTTTAAGTACTTTGGGATCTACAGCTCCATCTATATTTTCAGACCACTTATTCTGAATTTTAGTTGGAGTTGACTTATCTTTTGGTATCGCAAAGTGTGTTATATCTTTACCAGTCATGTTAGGTCCCGGTCTATAGCTTACTGTATCAGCTAAAACAGAGCTATACATTCCAGATTTAGGATCTAACTTCATAGACTCTAAAACTTCGTTATATCTTTTACTGCCAGGCTTATGTTCCCAAATTGGGCTCACTCTATCTATTTGCATTTGATCTGAGACTTGTGCCAACTTATATAAAGAGTTTGGCCAGTAAGATCCTTGTTTTTTAAGTTTTTTATTATGTTCTAATAATTCCATTTCTTTCATATAGTTTTTCCAGTCTTGATCAGTAGTATCTATTTGGAATGAGGTAGGTTTAGGTTTTACAGGAACAATGTTTTGTGTATCTTTTTTAGTTTCTGGTTTAGGATCAATGATAGTAGTTTTACTAGAATCATCTTTCTTAGTTGTGTTTGTAGAATCTTTTGGAACTACTGCATCTACAAAAGGATCTGGGATTACTGTCTCTCCGGTAGAACTTATTTGAGTTTCTTGTATTGCTTTTGCTTCATCCTCATTTTTAACTTCAACTGGTTCAGGTGCCAGTACTTTAGTAGCAACTGCGGGAGCAGCTACAACAGCTGTTCCAGTAGCAATAGTTTTAAGTGTTTCTTTTCCAGCTTTAGTTCCTGCTCTTTCTACAATCTTCCTAACTAAACTTTTAAAAAAAGCTTTTTTAGTCATATCCTCTTTAATAAATTTTCCCATTTCGTATCCCTCTATTTACCTTGTTGATTTTGAAGAAATTGATCTAAATCATCGTATGCTTTATTATACATAATGTTTTGGGCTTTACTCATTTTTGCTTTTTGGGTACGCTCTATTTTGTTTTTCGTCGTTGCTGTGTTATCCTGCTTGATTATATTTTCGTTTACTTCCTGTAGTTCCTTCTTTAGGTTATTGTTCTGTATATTAGGTTCATTAGTTCCCAAGCCTATCGATCTTAATATAGCTTCTTGGCTTCCTTGATAAGCAGCATCTGCTTCTCTTAATCCAGGTATGTCTGCTTGTGTGCCTGCAGCTAGAATATTTTCGCCACCTCTCCATCGTACTATTGGATCCACACCCCAAGTTTTAAATTTACTTGAAGGGTTAAATGCTCTACCAAGTAATGGGACTTTCTGAATAACTTTAGCCGCGTCACTAGTTGCCTTATTACTTCTAGCAATTATTTTTTGTGCAGATAGGGGTGCATCACTTACAGTCTCAGCCACGTTTTGGGTAACTTTAGTTTTAATAGGTACCTTATTAGCTTTAGTTTGTGCTTTTAAAACTTTAGGTGCTGCTTTTTCAGTGCCTTTTACAGCCTTATATCCTTTCTGAGTCCACTTAGCTCCTTTAGCTGCACTAGCTCCATATCCAGCGAATGGAACTGCGGCTGCTGCTGATAATGCAGCGTCTCCAACTTTACCTCTAGCTCCGTATATTCCAGCGTTTGCTAAATCAGCTACGTTTCCAATAATTGGAACCATTCCTGCTAAATCAAGAGTTCCGTGTAATAAGTTCCATCCCCAGCCATCTGCTAGTTTTTCCATTACGTGTGCTGCTTTAGTCATTATTTAGGCCCTCCCATAAATTTTCCACCAAGCTTCTTTTTAGCATTATGCTCTTTTCACGCTTCTTTATTTTTTGCCATTAGTTCATTACTATGTTGTTTTCTTTCCTCGAAAGGTAATGCTTTAAATTCTTCTGGAGTTCTTCCTTTAGAATCTCTTAAATTCATTTCCATCCCATCTTTACCGCCAGGAATAAGTCTTTGCATGAATCCCTTAAAACCTTTTTTCTTTTCCATGTTAGGGCTGTATGTGTTTGGAGTAGAATTAGCAGCAATTTCTTCAGGAGTCATTCCTGAATGCATTTTACCGTCTGGAGCTTTAGCTTGTTTTTCTAAAGAAGCTCTTTTTAAGTGTGTGCTGTAATTAGGTTGTCTAAGATAAGATAAGGTTCCTATAACAGGAGCTACCATTGCTCCAAATTTAGCGCCATGTTTTAGAGCCTTAGGGTTTCCCGCATTAAATAATGAGGTCAATACTCCAGAAGTTACTCCTGAAGATAGTCCTGCGCTTGCAGCTCTTTTAGCTTTTTGTTTTCTAGTACGCTTTTTTCTTTTAAGAACATATTTTTGTTCAGCACCTTCTTTGTTCATGTATCTTCGTCCTCCAGTTGGCCTTACTGGTTTGTGCCTTGGGGCTGGCCTTGCTGGTTTGGGCTTGCTGTCTGCTGGTGGAGAGGTTGGCGCTGCTGCTCCTGCCGCTGCCGCTCCTGCTGTTGCTCCTTGAGGTTTGGGTTTAGTTGCCGCTCCTAACGTTGCTGCTCCCGCTCCTTGCATTGGTGCTGCTTGAGGTGCTGCTTGCATTGGTGCTGCTGGTGCTGCTTGGGTTGCGTCTTGAGGTTTGGGTTTAGTTGCCGCTGCCGCTGCCGCCCCGGCTCCTGCTGCTACCGCTGCACCCGGATCGTTTTTAGCATCTTCTTTATTAAAAGATGATCCAATGGTGCTCAAAAACTTTCCTGTTGCTTTTACGGCTTTCTTAGCTCCACTACTAACAGATGAGGCCATGTCTTCCGCTTTATTTTTTATTTTAGCTGCGCCTGTACCTATTGATTGCGCAACATTTGCTTTTTTATTAAATACTTCTTCTGCTTTAGACATTATTTGCCTCCCTTTGATTTCTTACGATTCTTTAATTTTTTCTTAGTGTATGATCCCGCTGCTGCTGATCCTGCTGCCCCTGCAACAATCTTATCAGCATGTCTACCTATATTATAAGCAGTGCCAGACTTTTTACTAACTAAGTCAGTTTTATAAAACGCATCTACAACGTCTTTATCTATTTGTCTTCCACTATTTTTTACTTTAGATATAAACTTAGTAATCTTAGCTTTAGTACCTTTAGTTAAATTTAAATCTTTTACAATAGCATTCTTATCTACTGCTTTTCCAATATTCTTTTTATCTTTAATTTTTTTGATCATTTGAGAAACATCAGATCTTCTTAGACCTCTCATAAAATGTTTTTTAACTGATGCTTTTTTATACTGGCCATGTGGGACTCCGTGAAAAGGGTGGCTTGGTGATTTTCTTCCTCTAACCGTTCTATCTACCGTATCTACCATTTCTGCTCCCATCTTAGCTGCTGGCCTTAATACCGTTTCTACGTTTTTAGAGTTTACTATTTCTTTAGCTACTTTTTTTACTTTTTTCATGTTCCACTCTGGATAAGCATTTTTTACTGCATCTATTGGTTTCATCCCTGCATCTAAATTATGCTTTACTTTTTGCGCATTTCCTAATTTTTCTAAATCGTTCTTACTTATATTAAAGTGCTTTTTAATTACTTTCTTAGCTTCAGCTTTTTTCTGCGCAGCAGTCCCTTTAGTATTTTTCTTTACAGCATTAAAAACATCTAAAATAGAATCAACCTCTTTTTGAGGTCTTTTGTTTAAAGGAGTTTTAGGTCCTAAAGTCTTACTCATTTTACCTACAGCTTTATGGATCATTTTTCTCGCTGTTGGGTTTGCTACTGCTGCTCCTGCCACAGCTCCAACAAGTGCGCCTTTGGCTGCCTTACTAGTTGGCGTAGATTCATTCATCGCTGCCATCTTTTCAATTAGTTTTAATGCTTTACTCATCGTTTATGTCTCCTTAAAAATTTTTCCAAAAAAATTTCCCAAAAGGGACTTTTTCAAAAAAATCAAAAAATTTTTTTAACCCGAACTTCAGTCCGTTTGGGGCCTAACTGTGTGCGTACCTGATGTGGTAAATGATGGGGGGTATGTAGGGGACCCTAAGGGGTTGATCCCAAGTTTGGCCCAGACTCTAGCTCTCTCAGCTCTTGCATTGCTTCTGTTAGCCTAAGAACTCTCTTGTATCCGCAATCACTACAATATCAAGCACATTTCAATAAACAAACTCTCATTAACTTTTGTGAGTTTTTCTTACATTTCTCACATTTCTTTTTATAATTTATCATTTTATCTATTTTCCTTAAAGCTTAAACTTATTTATTAAGTTTTTTACTTTATTCACTTACTTAAAATTTCTTTTTACAATAAAACTACTTAGGGCTAATATTTTTGGGCGCTTTTTATTAAGCAGTTTATTTTCTATATTAGCCAACAGCGCTATGAACGCTATATATAATGTAAACGCCAAATACGCTATGAGATACATAAGTACCTTAACGTAATTAATCGCTACGCCTCCGGCACATCGGTTAACCGGTGATACACCGGGATACCGTTTGGGCTGGCTAAGTAAAAGTCTCTATCATAGCAGAGCTTACGCCCTGTTACTATCTTAGTAGTGTCTTTATCTAAGATGAATAAAATTTTGTTATTTAAGTAAACTACGTCAGTTCTATGTAAATGGTCATCAAAGTAAACACCCAACTCCAGGTCTCCCGAGACCCCGGGGGCCGGGCTGCATTCTATCCTAATGAATGAATAATCTGGCTCATTATTTTGGCGCTTTAGACGGCTAAATTGTCTCTTTGCTTCATTACTAATTTCCAAAGGAGAGTTGCTAGAAGCCCTATATAGCTTAACACGTGTCCTACGTACGTTTTTTGGCCTATTTCCCATAATTTGGGCCTCCTGAGTATTATTAGCATATGCTGATGACATTTTTTTCATTTAACTATTTGCGCTTTGCCAGGCTATTACATTTTATTAATGTGTCTGACATTTTTCCCATTTTATTTCGTATCTGAAACGATAGTTTCCAATTCTCTTAACACTCTTCCAACTCTAGCTAAACTGTGCATTGCTGTTTTAACTGGTTCTTCCGGAATATGTGATAATCCCATTCTAACAGTTAATAATGTTTTAGCTAAATCCGAAGCTGTTTTTTCTAAATTTGGAGCAAGTTGGATATAATCCATTAAATTCTCTTTATTCAAAAGTCCTAAAGAAAGCACAGCATCCACTGTAGTTTTATCTTCAAGTACAGACGCCTCTTTTACAAGAAATTCGTTCAAAGTAGGAATGTCTGCTGAAAGTTTTTCAAACCTATTTTCAATCTCATTTCCAATATCTTTAGTATTTTGTGGAGCCGCTATATTAGATCTTAGTCCAACAACTTCTCCATTTGCTAAACTAGAAACTTTCTCTATTTCGATGTCTGAAGCATTGCAATGAATGGCAGTCCACATAGCATCTAATTTAGATAAATTTCTAATCGCATGTCCGTTACTTGCGTACTTTTCAAAATCATCTCCACTAAAATTATAGAGTCCTGCGGAGTCTTTAGTTACATAATTACTAACTTTCTCAAACTGTTGTGAATAGTCAATATCAAGCTTATCATGTAAAGGAATAAAGTGTACGCTTTCTGGTAAATAGTGTGCATTTTTTTCATAAAGATGTGGAGTAATTTCACTAGCTTTTGAAGCTGTAGGATAATATGTATTTATCTCTCCCACATCAGTTTTTACTACCATTTTAACTTTACTAAAATTTGCAGTCTTTTCAATATTATTAGCAACGCCTCTATGCATTTTACCACCAGACAATTTTTTATATTTAGCATTTCCTGGAATATAATAAGCATTCTTTATTGTCTCATGAGGAATGGCTTCTTTAGATTGCATTTTAATTGGGTAATAACTAATTTTTCTTAAACCATCATATCCTACTACCTCATAGTTTCCGACTCCAGCTACTTTCTGAAGACTTACTACTTCGAACGGATTGATAGCGTTTTCCCCTATAACGAAAGTACCTGTTTGGCCTAACATAGGCTCATCACCTTCTAGATCAAATGTAGAAAATACTTTATCTGAATCAAATGAAGCTTCTTTTGTTTCATAGTCACCAGACTCTGTTACATATAAAGTTTCGTTTCTTCCGATAACATTATAAGCGTTTGTAGGAGAAGATTCCTCTACTTTAGATATATCGATTATCTCACCTGGGGCTGTTACTTCATTTCCTATTTTAAAAATACCATAACTACCGATAACTGGTGTTTGGGTAGCTAATGCATGGTCCATCGTTTCAACAGTAGGAATAGAGTTTAACTCGGCATGTTTGTCAAATATTGCCCAATCTTGGTCTTCTGTAATTAAAATAGTAGAAGAATCGTTTATAACTTTATAGCTATTGCTGTAAGTTCTACTTTTTTCAGCAGACTCAGGGTGCTTAGCTGTTGCATACTTTTCCATAGATAAAATATCAGCTTTATTTACAGGAACATCCCAAACATGATCTACTTTAGAGTTAGCTTGCTTTATAAATGTGTTACCTCTTTCATCTTCGTAAACCATATGTCTATCAACATCCATCCCTCTTAGTACGTTCTGTGCTAGAGTTTCTGCTGAATTAGTTTTTAATTCTGCTAGTTTCTCTATTACTTCGTATGTACCGGAAGTGTGAAATTGATTAACAACTTCAGGATGTTTATCTAAATAATCCATGATATTATCTACGTCAGATTGCTTAACATTAGATACTTTTTCCATAAAAGAGGCTAATTTAATTGCAGGCCTTTCTGAAAAAGATGTACCTTCTCTGGAATCTCCGCCGTAATTATTAATCATACTGTTATCAGTTAGGCCGAATATAGAAAGATTTTGGCCCATAGGAGCTTGACTAACACCTTGAAATGCGTCTGGAGACGCTAACATCTGACTTAACGTTTCAGTAGTTAATGGGTAAGCAACATTATTTATCATAATGATGTCCATTTCTGAAAGTTTAAAATCGTTGACAATAATAGGAATAGATGCGTTACCTATCTTAAGTAGGCCGACCCCGTATCCTTTAGCATTGTCTTTACGTTTCCATTCAATGTTAACTCCAGCGTTCTGGAATTGAGGATGTTTCTCGAGGAAACCGGTTATAATTTCTTTAACTCATTTAGTTGAGTCTGTTGATAAAGCCATTGCCGCAGTTTTTTCAAATCCTGGGTAAGCTTCTTTTATAAATAAATCTTTCATTTTATATATCTCCTTCTGATTAATAATCATGTGTTTAGTCAGTTTTAATATAACGTTAAAGGTACTGTTTTGTCAAGTCTAAACTTATATGATACCATCAGAGGTCGGTACTGTAATTCCTGCTAATAATGGATTTTCGGCTGCAATAGCAGTTTGGTCAGAAGCTATTAACCCAATAAGGGTCGTTACAGCAGCAGCATTAGCGGCCATCGCTGTTGAACGTGCGGTGTGATTAACTACTAAGCTAGTCCAAGATGGTACGGCTGTACCTGCTACAATACCAGTTAATGGGTGCATCAAAGTATTATTAAATACTACAACCGCAGCGGCTGCTATTGCTCCAGTACCTGATGGGTCAGGTGCAGACAACCCTGTATTTAATAGTTGCCAAGCAGTAATAAGTGTTAATATGTTAGCATTTACTGCCGTGTTATCCAGTTCAGCTGCAGCTAAGCCTGTAAATAGGTTAGCTAATTGTGTAGTAGTATTATTTAAGTTAGTGTTAAGGCTTGCTAACAAGTTGTTAGTTGAGCTTAACCTATCTTTTAATAGCACAGCTTGATTAGCTGCTTCTATAGTTTGTGCGTTTAAAGTTAAGTGTGTTCCAACTCCAGTAGCAACGGAGTTACAAATTAAAGTCCACTTATCTACAGCCTCTTGTTGTGCATCTGGTTGTCCTGCTAAAAGGTCAACATCCTCAACAATGCCTGGTAAGATAAGTTGCCAAATCTCATATGCAAGACCGGTGCCAGTTACCCCAGCACCGCTTACACCCCATACTCCTCCTACCGTTCCAATTAAAATTGCCACTTATTAATCCTCATCCTCTTCTGGGTTTTGTTTTTTCTTCCTAGCTTTATGGCATTCTTCTACTGTATAATTATCATCGTATATAAATTGATAATCATTATCATCTAGCAATGCACATAATCTATCTATAGGAATAAAGTAACCCATATGAGTGATAGCGTCTGCACTAAATCCCATAGGTGCTATAGATATTCGACTAGGTACTCCTATATATTCATAAGTTTTTCTTTTAGGTGAAAATCTGTAAACTGCTCCACCGCTATTACCAAAGATAGTTTGTGCAGAAGACATCCAATATTTATAATGATCAATTTCATCATCCATATAAGATATGTGTCCTTCAGAGGCAATAGGAGGATGTCCTAAAGATGCTCCAACAGCAAAACACTTATCAAAAATATGAACATTATCAATGTCTTTTAGTGGAAAAATACTGGCTACATGGTCCGCAACATTTTCTTTATCTCTAATTCTAAGTAAGGCCCAGTCTTGTCCACCTTCAACTTCTGAGTAAGCAACTATATCTGCTTCCATAGCAAAAGATCCTACACAATGAGAATAGTTATTATATCTAAAGAACTCAACATTTACAGTGTCTAATTTTTCTGTATCTATTTTTCTTTTGTGTACAGGGTTCCATTTCTTTTCAACTGTAATACACTTTTCAACTACGTGATGGTTAGTAATTACGTATGTGTGTACTTCTCCTTTATGCTTTTTAGAATAAACAACTGTTCCTGACCCACCTGCTTGTTTAGCTCTAACTCTAACAGTGGGGTAAAACATCTCTACGTGCTTTTGTTTTATTTCTTTAGATGCTGCCATCTTATCTCCTTTGTTATATGTTAATCTACTGCATACATATGATAATAAACAGTTAACTCTTCGCCTGCTTTTATATCTCTTACTGAAACTAACTTATACAATTTAACATCTTGTTTTATTATACGACAGTTAGGTTCTTCCGAATGATTTATAAACCCACCTAACGGTGTTCTCATCACTCCTTGCTTAAATACTTTTTTTCCAGTCTGAACTACATGAGAGACTCCAAACACATGCTTATTAGAAATATCTTCTTCACAAAACAATCCTAGTCCTTCTATCTCTGACTTTTTAATTGTCAGGTTACTAGGTAATGGTCTGTAAGTTTCTTCGTCTTCTACATCAATCAACGAAACTAAGTCGTTATATTTGTCTTCCATGTTTTTATTATCCATTATGCTCATATATAAATTAAGCCATTTATTTATAATATCAAACTCTAAAGTTGATGTAGCGTATCTAAACTCTACAGTACCAAAATCCCATATTCTTAAAAAGTTTAATCCTGCATAGTAAGTTCTTAGAGGAACAATAGTCCCTGAAACTTTCCTATTGAACTTATCTTCTCTAGGTGCCCATACAGCGTGTTGCTTTCTATCTAAACAATTTTTTACTAGCTCTTCCCTCTGTGCTGATGTAGTAGTTCTAGGTTTATGGAAATAAGGATGATAGTGTATACCAATCGGTCTACAGTTCTTACTTCCAGGATTTCCTAGTCTTCTAAATGCGGGACATATCTGATATATTTTTGGCTCTATTTTACTAGTGCGCTCAATCAACTGGTATATACTACGCCAATCATTTTGATCACGAGCCTCTGTTATATCTATATGTATATGTAGTCCGCATGTCTTATTTACTACACACCCCAAACCATTTAACTGATCTAGTATTGAAGGTAGATCATCTAGCTTACTTAAGATAGGTGATACTAACTCAAGACCGACCTGCCCTTCTTTAGGTGCAATAGAGTTATCCGGTACTAATTTCCAAAAAGCGTTTGTTTGATGAATTAACTCTTCATCATCTATGTACTCAATATTTAATTTTTTCGATAGTTCATCAGCACTTATAGGGCTAAGGAACTCAATCTCAATTCCAAATTTTTTCACTATATACCTGTTTTAAAACTAGTAGGTACTAAACCTCCAGCATTTGGTACAGCTCCTGGTGTTAGTCCTGCTAACGCTCCTGGTGATAATACGTTTGGTCCCATAGCACCTATACTTATCATTCCTGCGTTTTGTAACATCCAGTCAACAAACTTAGCGTTTGCCATCGATACTCCTCCAGCCTGTACCCCATTTACAGAGTCAACTGTAAATTCAAGTGTGCCTGCTGTAAAGGTAATTTTTGGTGGTGTGCCTGATAACGTTATTGATACGGCACCTCCAGCTGCACTCAACGTCATACTTGTCGCGTCTGCTTCGAGCTTTGTAGTTCCATTCATAGTTTGTAAACTAGATGCTAAAGCTCCTAGCTCTAAGAAAGATGAGGATCCCGCTGTTGTGTGGTTAAGGGTAGTTGTAAATGCTGTGTGATCAGTAACTAATGATCCAGTATCAACTCCTGTAGTTACAAAGCTTTCTAATTTCATGGCTTGGTTAGACATCTCAAACGTATGCTTGTTTTGCATAATGTCTCCTACTTCCATTAAGTAGTTAACGCCAAACTTAGCTGCATTTGTTCCAACACGTTCATAAAATGTTTTTTGTGGTACAAAACCTAGCTGCTCTTCTATAGTCCTTACGTACATGTCAGGGTCTGTTGGTATAGCCTCACCGCCATAGTGTTCATCAACAAAAGTACCGGTGCCCGGAACTGTTGTAGAGTGCATATGCTTTCGAGAAAAACTTTTGTATGTAGGCTGTCCTAGTAATAGTACGCTGCTTAATACCCCTAAAGATTCTGTGTAAGATTCTAGTGCAGTATCGCCATCTCCTGAAGTATAGCCCTTGCCTCTTCCTAGTGGGTCGAGTACAGGTACTCCGAGAGGTACATTTAATTGTAATCCTTGGTGTATTTGCCTTTTCCACACTTCACCTTTTACTGGGTCAGTAGGTACAACAGCGTTTCCTGGTGCCAATGGTGGTTTAGTTCCATGATCATTTTCTAATGAACCATATCTCCAGACAAACGACCCTACATTTCCAGGGACATTTCTTTTCGCGGTCCAATGGATTAAATTGCCTGGACTTCTAAAGTCAAGTCCTGAGCCAGGGTAATGTCCTCCTTGAAAACCTAATTCTAATTTTGTTACAGCATCTTTTTGCATTGGGTTAACGCCAGTACTGTTACGAGTATCAATAACATAGCTGTGTGTGGCTAAATCTTCATATACTTGTGCTGTGTTATGTATTTTACCTGCTCTAACTACTGCTTTGTTTACGTAAGGTGTAGTTAATGGCACTATCGCTACTTCTTCTGAATCCATTTTTTGGTCAGAGTCTATCTGTGCTTCCTGTTTGTGTGTAAATGAAGATGTATGTGAAGTCCGCTCCATTATGCCTGGGTTAGTTAGCGGATCAAATTCTATATACTCATTCTGAACAATCCCTACCGCTGTTCTTAGTCTAGATCTTTTAAAAGCTTGGTCAAGAAGTTGTCGTGGGCCACTAATGTCTGTTCGAGCAAAGGATCCTGCATATAATGACATGACCCCTTCTTTTGTCATTTTAAATATATTCTTAGCACGGCCCCCAACTTTTAAATAAAAGCTTCCTTGCTCTACGGGCTCAGCACTTAAAGACCCTTCTGGTAATACTCCCAAATCAGGTAGGAACGTTAATATCTGTGCTTTATCCATATAGGTGTTACCTGCTACAGGTATATATGCTAAGCAGTGTGATCCTTTAGGTGGGGACGATTGAACTCCTCCGCCAGTAGGTTCTACAGCTGTAAAGCTAGGAGTGTCTGCTACTATATAAGGTGGTTCAGGAGTAGATCCATACTCATTTAAATAGATAGTACGTACACCTGTATCAGGGTCTATGTCTATGTCAGCAATATAACATCTAACTAATTTATAGTCCTGATTACGGTTTTTTTGTAGTCTATCTGCTATTCTTCCTTTTAATCCCATACCTTAAATATAAGCAGAAATGCGCTATTTTGTCAACCCCTGAAAATGGTGAATTTTGAGCCTAAATAAGGTATAAGATATATAGTTGAGGGCTTATAGCCTTCATCTTACCAAGCATTATGGTTTACACAGAATTAAATTTTTGGGTAACTATAAATTACATTAACTTAAAATAATATGGAGGGAATTCACTATGAATTTCATTAAAACAGCAGGTGCAGTAGCAACAGGTATCGTTCTTTCACAACTAGTTAAAGATGTTTTCGGTAAGGCTTTAAACGGTCTTGGTTCTTTAACAAATAGAACATCGGGAAACGACGAGCCAGAAGCACCAGCCCCAAAAGCAACGAAGTAAAACCTTCGGAGCATATTATAAGTAATACTAAAATAAAAACCTATTACATATAGGACATATGGCTCAGGCACTGAGATCCGACAGCGTAAGCGACAGGACCAGGAGGAACTGAGTACATCAATTAAAGAAGGGCTTGTCCCTTCTTTTTAGCCTAATAATTTTTTAAGTGTAACAAAAAGTTTTCAGATTTTTTTAAAATAAATGTTGTGATTGTTATCACACCGTGCTTATATTAGTCTATTATTATAGGAGACCATTTATGAATTTTAAATTAAGCGTATGTAAAAACTACGACCCAACAAAGACAAAAGCGTACAATAATAACAAAGTAGCGTACGGTTGGGAAGTACAAGATCTATCCTGGAACCGAAATAAGTTAGTTAAACTTACAACACAATGTGGTATATCTGGTAATGAATTTATTACTGGGCATAAAACTAAGGATAACTGGAAAGCTACTCATGTATTAATGTATGACTTTGACAACGGTCTGATGACTATAGATATGTTAGTAGACCTTCAAAAAAGATGGACATATAATTCATATGTCTTTTCTTCCCAAAACCACCAAAGACAGAAGATAGCAACTGGTGGAAAAAAAGTTGAAGCAGCTCATGATAGGTTAAGGGTTTTAATACCATTAGCATATCCCATAGAAACTGCAGCTGACCACGCCCTGATTGAGGCGTTCCTGCTGCATACTATAAATAAAGATTCAGAATATATAGATAAAACGTTCATGCATATGCATAGATACTTTGCCCATGGTACAGCGGAGGTATCGTCTTTTGTGGGTAACAAAGAAATGTTAGATTGGAAGATGTTGCCAGGATTATCTACTTTTAAACAAAAGCTAGAAAAGGACAAGGAGAAGAAAGCTAATGAAACTAGAGGTAGAAAAAAGAAAGTAGTTAATATTAATAATACATTCAGGATACACTGGTCTGTAAAAACAAAGTCTGGGAAAAAGCAAGTACTAAAAGATCTAAAAGAAAAAACAGAGATACTTTGTCCAAACTGTGGTGACGATCCAAATAGAGGAACTCCTGGGGCTATAAACGCTGTGTTTGATTTTAATGAGTACGGTAAGGCATTTATTTATTGTAGTAGTTGTGAATCAAGAGGCGCAGGGGTTTCAGGTAAGGGTATCTACAATATGCATCCAGAAGACAGGTTCATCCAGTCTTGTTTAGAAAGAGACTTCATTTTATTTCGAGATGCGGAGCACGGTGACCTAGTGTCGGGTGTTCATAAGATAGACCCAATGAGTGGAGAAAGATCTTGGGGTTATAGGAAAATGTACTCCGTACTACAAGCTTATGAAGTCCTAGCAATGAACGGTGTACCTAAGCCAGACTTCTTCCCGCACTTTAATTTTGACTTGCGCTTTGATATCAAAGACACTATAACATTTGAAAGGCAGTTTATAAATAAATACGTGCCTAGTAAATATTTACAAGAGCCTTTGCCTAAGAAGGCGGTTGGCATGCCTAAATATATTGGTAAGGTTTTAAACCATGTTATGGCAGGCGACCCAGATATAATTAAACACTATGTCAACGACTTGGCAGACCTTATACAGACTAGACGAAAAAGACGTACTGCATTTTTATTGCAAGGTACAGAAGGTACTGGTAAGGGTTTGTGGTTCAATAGAGTGTTAAAACCTTTGATTGGTAGGGACTACTGTAATGAGATGGATCAAGGTCCTTTCATAAATAACTTTAACTCTAGTTTAGAAAATAACGTGCTTACTCTTGTTAATGAGTGTAGAGCAAACTTTACAAGCAATAGGTCGGCAGATGGAGCAATCGTAGAAAAGATAAAAATAGCAGTATCTGATTCAGACTTAGAGATAGAGAGAAAAGGTAAGGATAGGTACAATGGTAAAAACAACTGCTCATTCATGTTTGCGTCCAACAGGCTAAAGGCTGTGGTGCTTCCTCTTGGAGATAGAAGATTTAATGTTGCTCCTAGACAAGAGAACAGAATAGAGTTTACTGACTGGTGGCCAGGCGGGAATGAGATTGAGAGGCTCATGGATAAAGAGCTCCAAGAGTTTACTTTTTTCTTACGAACATACAAGGTAGATAAAAAGTCTATTGGAATGGTTATACAGAACAGAGCTAAGGAAATTATACAATCATTATCTATGACTAACGCTGAGGAGTTCTTTTTAGCGATAAAGAACGGCGACCACGTGTGGATGGAAGAAAACATACAGGAAAGATCGGGGTACCGGGGCGAGGACGATTTCTTAGATGCTCGCAATCTTTTAACTGAAGTTAAGAAGTATGATAAGATCAGTAAGGTTAATCTATGTAAATTATATAACTATATAGTTCATCCAGGTAAGCCAGTAACTATGAGTTCTTTTGGAAAATCTGCTGCTGGACATCTTCCTGAATTTAAGCCTGTTAGAATCAATGGTAGAGTAGAGCGTGGTATAACTGTTGATTGGCAAGACATTTCAGCAGCGTAACGCTTTGTAACACTTTTGTAACACTTTCTGTTACGGTGTAAGTGACTGAAAATAAGGGATTTAGGTATGGCTGTAACAATTGTAACAACTTTTTTGAGAATTTACAATTAAAAAAATAAAATTAAATTAATATTTATATATTATTATTTACATAATTAGAATAAATAATTTATTTTTGTAACGCACTAGGTATTTCTTGGATAACTGACTGAAATTATGTAAGTTATGGCGTAACAAAAGTGTAACAAATGTAACAAAAAGGTGTAACTTTATGGAAATTTATATAATTTTAACCTTAATTTTTATTACTTTTATCGCAATATCTGTAATCGCCTATGGTAGGGCGAAAGCTTTAAAGCAGTATGCAATTTTAAAAAGTGACTACCAAAAGCTATTAAGTCACAAGAAAAGTTCTGAAGTTAGGTTAGGTCAAATATCAGAGCAATTGGCCCCTTTTTTAGATTTATTTCCTTATGACCCTAAGAAAGTACAGTTTTTAGGAAACCCTATAGACTATATATACTTTGGAGAAGATAAGGTAGCTATTATAGAAGTTAAAAGCGGCAATGCCAGGTTATCTAAAAAACAAAAAGCAATTAAAGCACTAGTTTTAAAAGGAAAAGTTGAATGGAAAGAAATACGAATAAGGTAATGCACCTGTTTCAGGCTAAGGGAACTTTAACTCCCTTAGAAAAAGGGACCTACATGAGCTCTCAATTTGAGGAGTGGTTTTTACAGTGGGCAGAAAACCATGATTTCTCTCTTATAACTTATCAGAGTGTAGCTGAGATGAGAAGGTATTTGCCTAACTCCGTGATCAACAGGGCTAAATATGTCTTTTCTAAAGATGGGAGAGTAGTTTATAGGTACGACGGGAAAAAATATGTACGAAAAGTAGGTGAGATTCGCCAATATAGTAGTACCGCCAGTATTGTAGACTACATATTAGAAGAAGAGGAGTACTCTTTGCTGCATTTATATAGTCATGACTGCATTGATAAAGATAGAGAACTTAGAGATAGGTTAATGGGTATGCACAAATGTGAGGTTTATGAGATAGATGAATGGAAAGATACCGTACTATTTCTAAAAAGAGGCATATGGGAGGAAGAAAGTGCAAAAAGAATGTAGTAAATGTCAAGTTACTAAGGAAGTTAGCGACTTTAACTACCGAAATAAGGAAAAAGGCACTCGGCAAGCTCATTGTAGAGACTGCACTAAAGCTTACTTAAAGACCCATTATGATGAAAATGCATCTTATTATAAGAAAAAAGCTAAAGTACATACTAAAAGGTATATGGAAAAGGCTCGAAAGTTTATTTTTAGTATAAAATTAGGTAATCCATGTGAAATTTGTGGTGAAAGTGATCCTGTAGTATTAGAATTTGATCATATTGACCCTAAAACCAAATCTCATAATGTATCTGAGATGGTAAAATTAGGGTATTCCATCAATTCTATTATAAATGAGGTCGAAAAATGCCGTTTATTGTGCGCAAATTGTCATAGGAGGGTTACTGCTAAGGACTTTTCTTACTTTTCGCACCAAAAAACACAAGAACTATAAAAAAAGGAGTAAACATGAGTGTATATATAATGAAAAAAGATGAAAGTGGAGCTTACAGAGAGTTAAGTACTCCAAAAATGACTAGAAGAACCGACGCAATGAAGTTTTTAAGAGATAATATCGATAAAACTGATACTGGCATGACTTCAAGAGATGAATTTATGATTGTAGGCAATCCTACAAAGGTAAAAGCATCTAAAGAAACTAAAATTACATTGACAGCAACTAAAAAAGTGTCTAAATAACTAAAATGGGCGATCAACTAACAGACCCTTTCTCTAATTTACCTATGAGCACATATTACTGGGCTCATCCTGAGATTATCGATAGGTTAAAATTTGCAACCTTTAGAGAAATATGTGAATTAATCATCGAAACATCAAATCAGGACGTAGGTAATGGTTTAGGTAAAGTTGGGAGCTCGCCTACTTTAGACGAAGAAGTGATTTCTTTTAATGGAGTATTTCCTGAATGTAGAGAAACCTTTTATTTTCCTATGATTAGTGAAGATATAGATTTTTTAACTCCAGACGAAAAAGGGAACTACTATAGATTTTGTGAGACTGGTGGACAGAGCTATGATATATTAGTATCAGCCTGTTTAAGTGCTGCTAAATTTATAGGCATTATTGAAGACTTTGGAAGAGAAGAAGGAGACATCCCTAAAAATTTATTGTGGGAAGCCATAGAACAACATTTAACTTTGGGAGAAAACGATGCAAACTAGTTTAATGATAGTAGACAATTTTTATAATAATCCGATGGGTGTAAGGAATCTTGCTTTAAGTAAAGACTTTGCAGTGCAAGGCAACTATCCTGGATTTAGAACTGAGCCTGAGGATACAACAGAAGTAAAAATGTACACAGAGAACTTAATTAAAGATACGGCCGGTAAAATCACTGACTGGGATTCTTCAGGATATAACGGAGCTTTCCAATATACTACGGCTCAAATGAGATCGTGGATCCACTGCGATTATACAACAAAGTGGGCTATGGTTATTTACTTAACACCCGATGCTCCCCTGTCTGCTGGGACAGGATTATTTAGACATAACCCTACAGGCATGTATTCTAAACCTGATAACGATTCAGACATGGCTACTAGAATAGAGGCTGATGGCCAAGACATAACTAAGTGGACACTCCACACAGTAGCAGGTAATGTATTTAATAGAGCAGTAATTTATCGAGGAGACTTTTACCACATGAGTATGGATTACTTTGGGAACTGTCTCGAGAATGGTAGACTTTTTCAAACATTTTTCTTTAACACAGAACAATAAGGAGTATATATGGCTTGTAGTAATATGAAACCCAGGTTCTTTAAAGTAGGATCATACTATTTAAGAGAAGATAAGATTATAGGACTAGTAGAAAACCCTGAGTCAAAGGGCGGAGAAAAATCTATAACTATATACTATGATACCCCTAATTTAAGATCAATCCAGCATAAAACCCCTAACCCTACTGAAGACATCCTTAGTATGATTAGCATGTTCACCGAAATAGGTACAGGCACAATCGTTAAAAATTCATAATTTTTTGGCATAAGAATCTTGTTAGCTTTGTACTTAGTTTAAGTATTGATGTGGTTCTGCGAAGCCCTCAGTACGTATGGTACTTCCCTGTTACAGAAGGAACGTCACCTGACTAACAGATTTATTAAATAAAAAGATTGAAGCGAGAGACTGCGAGGTGTATGTTGAACCGACTTAGTCGACTTAATTATATATACGTCTTATTAGATATAGACCATTATCTTTTTTTTAATATAAGTACATTTCAGGAGTGCAAGACGAGTACTCCACACAGAACAAAGTTAACCTTTATACGGGTAGTGTAGCTTGGGAACATAGGTGTCGCCATTTTATTACTACCCCAAAGATTATGAAAAGGTACATACAAAAAACCGACCTATGACCATACTTATTAGTCACTGATAGATAGATAAGTAATACAAGGAGACTAATATGGCAAAGACGT
>MDSW01068922.1_pt1 | contig 21670 bp, 22 predicted proteins | sample 811171 | NCBI WGS metagenome assembly MDSW01 (sample SAMN05326641, study PRJNA326480) | marine metagenome | isolation source: seawater | place: Atlantic Ocean: North West | collected 2012 | reverse complement strand
TAAAAGCAAGCCAGGAAGGATGTCAGATTATTTATGATGAAAAAAATTAATTTAGATCACCCATTAATGCAAAATAATTTTACCAAACAAGATCTACAAAATGCCTCTAATTTTATAAAAAATACAAATATGCTAACTCAAGGAAAAAAGGTATTAGCCTTCGAAAAAGCATGGTCCAGATGGCTTGGAGTAAGATATAGTGTATTTGTAAATTCTGGTTCTTCTGCAAATTTTCTAACATTTTTATGTTTAAATGTTATGGGTAAAAAAGGTGGGGTTATATTGCCATCATTAACGTGGATATCTGATGTAGTAGCAGTAATTAAGAATGATTTTAGACCAGACTTTACTGACATTGATTTTAAAACTTTATCAATGAATGAGGCTGAAATATTAAATAAAATTGAAAAAAAAAATAATAAAATATTATTTATTACTCATGCTCAAGGGTTCAACGGATTAACTCAAAAGATTTTAAACAAGATAAAGCAAAAAAAAATAATATTAGTGGAAGATGTGTGTGAGTCTCATGGAGCAACATTTAATAATAAAAAATTAGGAACTTTCGGGTTAGTATCTAATTTTTCGTTTTATTATGCACATCATATGTCAACTATTGAAGGTGGTATGATTTGTACAAATAATAAACAAATCTATGAAACATGTAGAATATTAAGAGGTCATGGTATGGCCAGGGAAATGTCAGATAAAAAGTTAGAAAGAAAAATTATTAATAAATATAAGAAATTATCCCCAAAATTTATCTTTATGTACCCAGGTTTCAATATGAGAAGCAATGAAATAAATGCTTTCATTGGATTGGAGCAGTTAAAAAGATTAGATAAAAATGTCCTACAAAGAAAAAAGAATTTTCAAATCTTTTTAGATCATATTGATTCAAAAAAATTTTTTACTGAATTTCAAATTAAAGGTAATTCTAACTACGCTTTTCCATTAATTCTTCTAAGTAAATCATTAAAAAAAAGAGATAGGCTAGAGAAGATAATGAAAGACAATAATATTGAGTTTAGAAGAGGTAATGCTGGAGGAGGAAATCAACTAAGACAACCTTACTTAAAAAGATATATAAAAAATATAGATTTATCAAAATATAAAAATGTTGAACATATTCATTTTTTTGGGTACTACATTGGAAATTTTCCTTCATTAAAAAAAAATAAAATTATACAAATTTGCAAAGTATTAAATCAAGTATAAATGATTAAAGTATTCAAGGAATCGATCCATAAGGATAAAAGAGGATATCTTTGGACATCTTGGAAAAAAAATAAAAAAAATAAACTTATTTTTAATCATGATAAATTTTCAGTATCAAAAAAAAATGTTTTAAGAGGTTTGCATGGTGATAAAAAAACATGGAAGCTCATAAGCTGTGTCTATGGTGAAATATTTTTTGTTGTGGTAAATTATGATAAAAAAACTAAAAATTTTTGTAAGTATAAATCTTTCAAATTATCACATAAAAATAATCAACAAATATTAGTACCACCAAACTACTTGAATGGTTTCTTATGTTTAAGTGAAAATTGTGTACTTCATTACAAGTTGAGCTACAAAGGAAGCTATTATGATTATGATAAACAAATATCAAAAAAGTGGAACGATAAAAATTTTAATATAAAATGGCCAAAAAGAAGATATATACTAAGTCAAAGAGATAAATAATGAAAAAAATTTTAATCACTGGAGGAGCTGGATTTATTGGTTCAATGCTAAGCACCGAATTGATAAACTCAGGTTATCAAGTCACTGTAATAGATAAGATAAAGTACTCTAAAAATTCTTTATTACATCTTTTGCATAATAAAAATTTCACTTTAATTAAAAAAGATATTAGAGCTCCAAAAGTTTTAAAAGAACATTTAAAAAATAAAGATTATATCATTCCACTTGCAGCCCTAGTTGGTGCCCCACTTTGTGCCAAATATCCAAAAGAGACTAAAGAAGTTAATTTGGGATCTATTAAGACAATATTAAAATATATTAAAAAAAACCAAAAAATAATTTATATGAATTCTAATTCTGGTTATGGAATTGGTGAAAAAGATAAATTTTGCGATGAAAATTCACCACTTAATCCTATTTCACTTTATGGCAAAACTAAAATTGCAGCAGAGAAAGAAATCTTAAAATTTAGGAATTCATTAAGTTTTAGATTGGCGACTGTTTTTGGTTTGTCATATAGAATGCGGACAGATTTACTTGTGAATTTTCTTGTATATGAAACAGTAAAAAATAAAAAAATTACATTATTTGAACCTCATTTCAGAAGAAATTTTATACATATTAAAGATGTTGTTGATGGTATTATCTTTGCAATAAAAAACTTCAATAAATTAAAAGGCAATGTCTATAATTTAGGTTTATCTAATGCTAACATTACTAAATTGCAATTGGCAAAATTAATAAAGAAAAATTACAAATCTTTAAAAATTAAAATTATCAGCAACAAGAAAGACCCAGACAAAAGAGACTACTTTGTAAGTAATAAGAAAATTGAAAAAAACGGATTTACTGCAAAAAGATCACTTGAGTTCGGTATTCAAGAACTCATTAAAGTCTATGAATTAAAACCATTATTTGAAAAAAATAACTATTAAATACTGTCATAAAAATATTAGTTTCAATTATGAAATTTTTTAAATTTGAAAGTAGAAATGCTAGAAATTTTTCAAAGATATCTTTTCTAGTTATATTAGTTACACTAATAATCAATTTTTTTAATTTAATTGATAGAGATAGAGTTCATTCACCTGGTCAAGATGAATTAACATATTTTGCTTATGCTTATAACATTCATCATTTTAATACATTTGACTATTCTCTGAACAAAAATTCCAAACCTAACAGTCAAAAAGAGCCACTATATCCCTGGATCCTATCTCACGTTTTTAAAACAATAGATGATCAATTTAATGATAAAAATATTGAATGTTTTACGAAAGTAGAACAAAAATGCCATCAAGAAAATTTTCATTATTTTATTTTTGTTAATTTTGTTTTATTTTTAATTACAACACTCTCATCTAACCTAATATTATATAAACTTACCAAAAGTTATTTTGCATGTACCATTCTATCAATATTCTTACTTACTAATATAATGACATTAGACATGGTCGGTCATCTTTATAGAGAAAATTTAATCACTGCTCTACTAAGTGTATTTAGCTTAATTTTTTTTAAAATAATTAATGAAAAAAATATTCAGTTTAATCTAATAATTTTTGCTGGAATACTGTATGGATTTTTGTGTTTATCACATGAATCATTTTTTCTTTATTCAAAACTATTTATTATTCTAATATTACTTACTTTAGTTTTTAACAAATTTAAAAAAATTGAATTAGTCAATTCAAACCTCATCTCACTAAAAAAAATTCTTCTATTATTTGTCATATCATCAATTATGATTTCACCTTATATTTTGAGAAATGTTACATTAAATGGATCTCCATCAATTGTAAGTCATGGAGTTGAAAATTTGGTAATACGTTCTGAAATTATATCATTTAAACTCAAAGACACAGTTAATGTAATTAAAATGAACTTAGGTTTAACTGAAAATATGTCAACTGAACAAATTGATAGATTAAAACATTTTGATCTCACAAACTATAATACAATAAGATTTACTTATACTGAAAACTCTTACATCAAAGAAAGATTAAGAAAGAAAAATCTGGAAATAACAGAAAAAAATCAACAAAAAGAAGCTCTGAGAGTTATTTTTTTTGATAAACTTGTAAATAATATAATCACATCGTTTAACATCATAGTAAAACATAGCTCTACATCTAAAATAGATTTGCTTAAAAATTATAGACAAGAAAAAAATAAAGATAAAATTGTCATATTTTTTAATAAAATAAATATATTTTTTGATAAAACTTCTTATATTTTTTTTTTCGTATTATTGTTAATTTTTTTAATAAAAAAAAATAATAAAATATTCTTCTTTTTTCCTGCTTTACTATACCTGCTATTTTTTTTATTTTTAGTTCATTATGAACAAAGATATTTATGGCCATTAATACCTTTCACGGCTATAATCAACTCATACATAATTTTTGTTTTACATGACAAATCAAGAAAATATTTTAAATAAATCTCTGAAAATATTAATTGTTATTTTAATTATATCATGGCTGATTATTTTATCTTATTATGGTATTTTTAACTTAATTAGGTCGATACCTGATAAACTAACATCATCATCTACTATAGATATTATTAGCAAAACTTTATCTACTATCGCAAACAATGAAAAACTAGATATACCTCTAGATCAAAAAAAGAAATTGGAATTAATCTTAATAAAATTTATATTAAGATAAAGCCAATTATAGATGAGATTAAAATAGATTAATTTTTATTTTAGATATTTAAACCAAGTTTTTGTGGCTTTTTTTATTGATTTTTTATCCCACAAGGGTGCATTTTTCCAATTTTGAATATCTTTTAACATTTCTTTAACACCATTTTCAAAAGGTACTATTGGTTTCCATTTTAGATGTCTTTTTATCTTTTTAATATTTGCCCATGTACAATCTGGCTCAGCTGGACGCTTTGGAATATAAATTATTTTACCTCCAATAATTTTAGCCAACCTATTTATACTTTGTGGTTTACTAGCACCCAAATTATATATCTCATTTTTTTTTTTTGATTTAGCTGCCAAGAGGAAAGCTTTAGCAACATCTGTAACGTATAAAAAATCCCTAGTTTGTTTCCCATCTCCAACAACTGTTAATGGTCTATTTGATAATTTCTGTTTTAAAAAAACCCCAAAAACAGCTCCGTAAAGTCCTGTTGTTCTAACTCTTGGACCATACGCATTAAATATTCTAATCGATATAGATGGTAATTTATAAATTTTAGACCAATGCATTACTGCTAATTCTCCCATATATTTTGTTAATGCATATGGATACTTTGTTGAAATTTCATGTTTTTCATCTGTAGGTGTTTTTGCTAAGCCATAACATGAAGAGGATGCTGCATAAATAAATTTTTTTATTTTAGCATTTTTAGACGCCTCTAAAATATTTGTAGTCCCAATAACATTAGTATTCATATAATGCATTGGATTTTCAATTGAAGGTACAATATCACCTGACCCGGCAAAATGAAAAACATACTTAACACCTTTAAATAACTTATCTTTTTTTTTTATGTCTAAGATATTTTTATTTGCAAAAATTAAATTTTTATTATTCTTGTGTTTTTTTAAATTATCAAGTCTTCCACCAGATAAGTTATCAATTACTCTAACAATGTAATTTTCTTTTATTAGCAAATCCACCATGTGGCTTCCAATAAATCCAGCTCCTCCTGTAACTAAGGCAATTTTTTTTTCATTTTTCATCTTCTCTTATTATTTTAAATTTATGCTATTCATCCTTTTAATATTAAAAAATAATTCATCATCAAAAGTGTTTGTTAAAATATTGTTTTCAAAAGCAATTTTTAAGTCTGAAACAGCATTTTTAACAGTATATTTTGTTTCAAATCCTAAAACATTTTTGATTTTTTCAGAACTAACATGATAAGATCTGTTATCATTAGATTTTGTATTTATTATCTTTACATCATCTCCGATTATTTCTTTTACATCAGTTGCTAATTCATTGACAGTCTGATTTTTAAACCCAACATTAAAAATTTCTCCATTGATTATCTTGGGATCTGCTTTCAATACTGCAAGATAAGAATTTACCATATCGTCAATATGAATATTTGGTCTAAGCTGATCTCCACCGAACACCTTTATTTCTCTATTATAAAATGCATGGTTTGAAAGAATATTAACTACTAAATCAAGTCTTTGTCTTCTAGCATACCCACATACAGTTGAAGGTCTTATCGTTGTTGTTATAAATGAGTCAGATTTGTAACTATTCAAAATTTTTTCACAATCTCCTTTGAACTTTGAATAATCTGTAAGTGGCTCTAATTTCATGTCCTCTGTAACATTTTTTTCTTTTTTTATTCCATATACTGAAGACGATGATGCGTATATGAAACCATTAACACCACTTCTAATACTCATTTTAACCATAGGCTCAAAGGCATCAAGATTTATTGACTTGCCCAAAGTTGGATTTAATTCAAAACTAGGATCATTAGAAATACAAGCTAGATGAATAAGATATTGATGTCCTGGCAGATTTTTTTCCAATAAATCAAGATCTCTAATATCACCTTTAATCTTTTTTAGTTTTTCATGCTCAGGAAGTACATCCTCTCCATAAATCATTAAATCTAAGACTGTAACCTCATAACCAAGCTCTAATAATTTAGGGACTAATTTTGATCCAACATAACCTGCACCTCCAGTAATGAATATTTTTTTCATTATTAATTTTTTATTTGAATAATTTAATTATCTTATCAAATGCACTTTTCTTACGAAAATAAAACTGGTGCTCTAATTTTTCAGGAGTTGGGACATGACTATTAGGCCAATTAAATGATAGTGGCTTACTTTTTAAATTAATTTTTTTTGTTACAATTGAAATAATTTCTGAACTTATACTACATCTAGGCCAGCCATATTCTACCACTGCTAATCTTTTAGTTTTTTTTACTGATTGTAATATTGTTTTTTCATCAATTGGGTTTAATGTTCTTAGGTCAAGCACTTCTACATTTATATTATGCTCTTTCTCTAATTGTTTTGAAATATCTAATATATCATTAATTGAAGGTCCAAAACCAACTAATGTTATATCCTTACCTTTCTTTCTAATAAACGATTTTGTGATATCCACAAAATAATTACCTTCAGGAACTTTTTCTTCTGTAGCATGAAGCGATCTACTTTCAAAAATAATTGTTGGAAAATTTGAAAAAATAGAGGTCATAAAGCATCCTTTTGCTTCAGATGGGCTTGAAGGATAAACAACTGATATACCTGGTAAATGAGAAAACCATGAATGCAATGATTTACTGTGTTGAGGACCTTGACCCCAACCTTTTCCCACAACAGCTCTTATTGTTATCGGCATTTGACTTTTTCCACCTGATTTATATGACCATAAAGATATCCAATTGACTATTTGATCTAAAGAATAAATCATGAAATCAAATCTTTGATGTATCAACACTGGACGCAAACCATCTAAAGACATACCTGCTGCCATTGCAGTGAGCGCTGACTCTGATGATGGAGTATCAAAAACTCTAGAGTTTCCATATTTTTCCTTAAGCCCACTTGTACTTCCATAAATATTTGAGGTATGACCAACACCTAAACCAAAAATATGAACTTTTTTATCTAGTTTCATTGACAGCTCCAAGGCCTCTTTTGTAGCATCTATAAATTTCATTTTTTTCATTTAATAAGGGATTAATTTTGTTTCTTTTTGCCCACCAAAAAAGTGTTTTTTTGGTGTGCTAAATTTATTTATTTTTTTTGAAAAAGATTTTATGAAATTTAGCTTTATTGATTTATCAAATTTCATTTCCTTTGCCTTTTTAGCTTTTGTAACAGATTGTTTAATTTCTTTTTCAATTGTAGAAAACTTTTTATTTAAATAATTTTGTTTTTTTTTATCTTTTATTTTTTTAATATGATCTAAAAAAATATTAACATTTTTCCATTTTTTAAGATCTTCATCTCTATAATGATATTCTTCATCATCATTTTCTGGGCCAACATGCCCAGATATTCTAAAAGTTTCAAATTCAACAAATATTGGTTTACATTTATCTCTAACTTTTTTTACACAACTTGATATATCATTAAATATATTCTCTAAATTATCAGACTTAATGTGATGATATTCTAAATCAAATGACTCTACCTTTTTTTTAAAGTTACTGCTAAGTGTTCTATCTTTTATTCTTGTGTGAACTGAAGTTCTATTGTTTTCACATATAAATAATATTGGCAAATTATGGAGAGATGCAAGGTTTAATGTCTCATAACAAATTCCTTCTTCCATCCCACCATCACCAATCACAGTAATAGAAATATCTTTTTTCTTTGATTTTTTTTGAGAAAATGCAGTACCTAGTGCTATAGAAAACATTCCTGAGAGAATAGTACCACTAAAAAAATTTAAATTAGAATACGATAACTCCTGTGATCCTGCTAAACCATAATTTGAACCACCTTCTTTTCCATAAAACTCACTTACCATACCATCCACTGGGCATCCTTTTGCAATATAATAACCATGAGATCTATGATGAGAAAGTATATAGTCTGATTTTCTTAAAAAAGGACTCAACGAAGCAGCTAACAACTCCTGACCTAGGCAAAAATGAATAGGACACCTCATTAAATCTTCAGGATGATATATATCCATTAAATATTTTTGAGAATATTGTATCCTATAAATTGTCTCTAAGACTTTTAATTCATGTTTTTCAAAGAATATTTTATTTTTCATTTTAAAATTGTCTTATAATAATTAATTAATTTAACTTTATTTAAGCTTTTACTATTTGCCAGGTTTCTAATTGAAATTGCTCCAGCGAGATTACCGCACAAAATAGACGTAAGATCATTATTTTTCAAGTAAAATAATGGAGCGATAACAGATAACATTGTGTCTCCTGCACCAACTTTATCTACAACTTCTTTATTTTCAAAAGCAGGACATTTTAAAATTTTTAGCTTTTTATTAACCAAAAGTGAACCTTTTGAACCCATTGTTACAATAATTGTTTTAAAATTATTTTTTTTTGCAAAATTTTTAGAAACAATCTCGATATTTGTCTCTTTATCTCTTGCCTCATGACGTAACTCACTTTCATTAATAATTAGCAAGTCAGAACTACTAAATTTTTGTATAGAATGATATCCAATGTTTGACGAGTTAATTTGAGCATTAATTGCTAAAAATTTAGTAGTTTTTTTTAGTTTTTGAATTATTTTTTTTGTTATTAGTCCGTGTCCATAATCAAGTAAAATAACTAAATCATATTTTTTCTTATTTAAAAAACTTAGTATTTTATTTTCATCTTTTTTAGAAATCTGATTATCGTTAAGAAAATATTCTCCAAATAATTTATGATTATTTATTTCATCAATAAATCTTTTTTTAATTATTGTTGGGCTATTTTTTTTATTAATAAAAAACTTTTTAACTTTTTTCCCCAAATGCGATTCAACTAATTTTTTATATTCATTTTTTTCTCCCAAACATGACAAAAATGATATATCTGCACCAAAAGAAGAAACGTTTTTTGCTACGGCTGCAGCACCTCCAACATAATTTTTTTCAGATTTATTTCTAATAACAATATGTGTATCTTTACCAGGCTTTCCAAGTGGCTCTGAAAGTATATATCTATCTATAATAGTTTCCCCGATAACTAAAATTTTTAAATTAGAAATTTTATTAATATTATTAATAAGTTCATTTGTAAGTTTATCATTATTTATTTTCTTGATATATTTCTGATTTATATTTTTTGGTACATCTAAAAATTTATTAATTATATTGCTTGAACTAAATACTATGTTTTTTGAAAAAATAAGCTCACCCCCATTTTTATTTACAGCTTTTTTTTCAAGATAAATCTTTTTTGTTAAATCTAATTTAAGTTTAGAATACTCGTTACCTTTCATGTAAAAGTCTGGCTTTATTTTATCAATGACATGGATAGAACTGGGATTATTACTTAAACATATCGCATCTATTTCTTTTATAGATGATAAAAATTCTAATCTTAGTTGATGTTTAAAGTAAGGCCTATTAAGCCCTTTATTCACGTAATTGTCAGCAGTTACAGAAACAACAAGAAAATCACCCTTTCTTTTAGCCTCTTTAAAATATCTAATGTGACCTATATGAACAACATCAAACACACCATGACATAAAACTATTTTTGAATTAGGTTTTATTTTTTTTAGGTTTTTGATTTTTTGAGCCAAGCTATCCAGTTCAAAAATTTTTTTATTTTTCATGATCTACAATACCAATTAAATACTAATATATTTAGGAAAATCTATATATTTTTAACTTCACTGTCTTAGACACAATGGTAATCTTCATTTTCACACATTAAACTAAACTCAACATACTTTCTTAAAAAGTATAAAAAAATATTAATCTTAAACTTTTATTTGAAAATAAAATTATATATAAGTTTGTTGTGTCAATAACCTTTTTAATTCCATCATATAATTCAAATACAACTCTCGAAGACACAGTTAAAGAAATTATTCAAGCAATTAAAAATACAAAATATTCAGACTATGAAATTTTAATAATGGATGATTGTAGCACAGATCAATCTTCAATCACTTTTAGAGAATTACCTCATCAATATCAAAATATAAAGTTACATGAGAATTTACACAATTTAGGGTTTTGTAAAAATTTTCTTTTAGGGATCACCTATGCATCTAAAGAATTTTTAATGTTTGTTCCATCAGATAACGTAATTGATAACACACAGATAACTAAAATTATTAACGAAATTAACGATAATGATATGGTGATTGTAAATTATTCTAATCAATTAAGAAGTAGAGAGTTAAGTCGTTTTTTTATTTCAAAAATTTTCACTTATGCAATCAACATTTTTTTTATAAATAGGATAAAATACTTCAATGGAACAAACGTATATAGAATGAGTCTTTTAAAAAATATAAATATATTATCTAATTCATTTATATTTCAGTCAGAGCTAGTTCTTAAGATGCTTAGATTATCAAAGAAATATACTTTTTGCTCAGTTAAGTTAAATCATATAAAAAAACATGAAAAAAAAAATACCTCATTTTTTGTTTCAAAAAATATTAAAAAAAATATCTTTGATTTTATAAAACTTATAGGAAGAAAAATTATTTAAAAAATGATTTTTTACTTAATTGCACTTACATGTTTTTGTTCATTGATAAATCAAATAATTTTCTGGAAAATTTTTAAACCTAAAAATACAGGTAAATCACTTCTTTTAATACTTATATTTTCTAATTTAGTATATTTTTATATTTTTAAGGATTTATTAAATTTAGGTAAAATTGAAATTCAAGTCACAATATTAATTATAATTTCAATACTTTCATTCGACTTAATGTATATTTTTGCTTTCCCGCCGATAGAATACCCAAGCCCATCTGTAGAACTTGTGGGTCTTATTAGGGATAATAAAAAATTTAATATAAAAAAATTTATAAATAAAAAAAGAAAAGAAAGTATTGTAGAAACTAAGATTCAACAATTATTAAATGAAAAATATTTAGAAAAAAATAAAGATATTTATAGCTTAACATTTAAAGGAATAATTTTAGTTAAGTTTTTTTTACTTTATAAATTCTTATTAAAGCAAAATAAGGGAGGATAATTGATAAAAGATTATTTAATACCCCTGACACCAGTGTTTGCGGTTGGTATAAATTTTTTTTTATTTGTGATTATAAGTCAGTTTAAATTAAAGGACATAAGAATTAGATTTCTTCTAAGTATATTGGCTGGTTTAATATTTATCTTAATTAGTCTAAAAATCATAAAAAGCTTTGAATTCTTTATAATTCACTTATTCACCTATTTTGCCCTAAGCTTTGTTATTTGGAATGTTTTTATGTTAAGTGCTACAGCTCAAAGAATAAGAATTTTAATTGAAATTCATAAAAATAGAAAGATCAAATTAAAGAAAATTTTAAATCTTTATAATACAGAAGAAATTTATAATAAAAGAATAGAACGCCTTATAAATTTAAAAATAATTAACATTGATAAAAATAACAACGTAAAATTAATTAATAAAAAATTTTATTATATAAATATAATTATTAATTTTTTAAGAAAAGTTATTATAAAAACTAACTAAACTAAGACTAGATATTATGATTAATCATTTATCTTAGTAATTTCATCATAGAAAGGTTTATAATTTGAAATAATTTTTCTTATTCCTATTATAATTTTTTCTTGAGTTTTTGGGTCAATTTCTTTTTCTGAGCTTCTAACAATTTCTTGTTCGATTTTTTTCCAAAAACTTTTGCCACCTTTGACTTCATTTTTTTTAATTATTGAAGTTATTGAAAGATTTAAGATAAAAATTAATATAAGTATTGACACTAAAAAAAATACAGATCTTACTGTATTTTCAATTAATAAAGTTTTAAAACTTTTTGAAACCTTAGAGTCAAAATTTTTATGATACTCAACTGATGTTCTTGTTTGATCATAATTCACAAGATTCTCCTCAGCTTTCTGTTGACAAAAATTATAACCATCTTCAAGATTATCGGAATGATGAAAAATACTGAGATCTGAATTTTCAAAATAATAAGTTGAACCTTTTTTAAAAATTTTAAATATTATGTTTTTTTCTCTCATATTTTTTAATTTTATCATTAATAATTATTGATACTACAAGCAAGAATATAGAATAATATATTGATCCATATCTTGGCTCAAAATCAGTAAAATTACTATAAGCAATTATAACAAAGATACTCGGTGCAATTAAGTATAATTTTTTTGATTTTTTTACAATAAAAATAAATAAAAAAATAATTAAAACGACTGTACTAGGCCAGTGTGTAAGATTCGTTAAATAATATTGGTAATTATCAAGATTGCTTTCGTCAGTTTCAAGAAACATTCCTCTGAATAAAAAAATTATACTAAGTGATAAATGTTTTATTGGATCCTCCAAAATAACATCTAGAGATTTATTAAATACTTTCTTTGGATTTTTTTTATCCTTCCAATCTAATTGAGATAAAACTAGACCTCTCTCATTTTCAGATGAGATTCTATAATGTGAATTTTTATTGGACTCATCAAATAATTCAAAATTCTCATATCCTAATTTTTTTATAATTTTATCTCTTATTTCACTTCTAGGTAAATACCAAACAAAACTAAATTTTAACTCTTGATAAGAAGATTTCATATATTCTACTCTTTCTGAAAGTACATTTCCTCCTTGTGTAGATATATTGAAATTACCTGTTTCATAAAAATTTCTAATTTGCCAAGGAAATTGAATAATCGTTACCAATAAAAAAAAAATTACTAATCGTTTAAAATTTAAGAAATTAAGTTTGTATGATGTAAAAACATAATTATAATTTCTAATTTTTATAAGCAATATTAGCAGAATCCATAAAAAAATAATTAAATAAAACCAATATATAAAAATTGCCTTTGTTAAAATTAATAAGGCCAATGTAATAGATGATAAGACTAAATATTTTTTTTTAAATTTAGAAAAAAATTTATAAAAACAAAATGAATGAAATAATAAAATTATGGAACACAAACCTTCACTCAAATAATAATTAGTTATGTGTAAAAAATAAGTAGAAGATAACAGTAATAAAAAAGATCCAGTAGATAAATATAAGTTTTTAGTTAATAGAAATATAAATAAACATAAGAATAAACTATGAAAAATATGTGTAAAGTAATTAACATTTTTGGAAAAATCTAAATATTCAATGCATTTTTCATTTTTAAATTTATATAAACAATTCAGATCATCTTCATTTTTTGGCAAGAAAAGAGATAAATAAAATGAATACAATGGTGGTTTTAATGCATTTTTATAGAGAAAAATTCTTTCTGATTCTATTTGATAAGATGCAATATTAAAATTTCTAATATTATAAGATGTATTGAAGTAAATACCTTCGTCACCACCAGGGAAAGATACAACTTTGTAACTTGGCGGAAAATTATAACTTACTGAAGGGTTTAAAATATCATTTTTTTTAACCAAGCTATAGGCAATAGTTAAACAGATAACTATTATAAAAGTTATATAATGAAATATTTTATTTTTATCAGTTTTTTTCAGGTTATTACCTTTGTTAAATACAATAGATTATTTATTCTTTGTATATATTATAAATAAATTAATTGGCAGTTATAAAATAATGAAAAATTACATAAAAATATTATACTCTCAAATAGCTAATCTACTCTTATTCTTTTTAATTCCAGCAATTCCCTTGCTATCAGTTGTCAACACTAACTTTGATTTAAATTTTCAAATTGAAAATTTGTTTTTCTGTTATTTCAATTTATTACTAGTCTATTTGATTACATTTTTTTTTATTTATAAGTTTATAAAAATAAAACTTAATTTTAAAATCATATCTTCAGGAATTATATTTATTTTATTTTTTTTATACGGGGCATTAGAGTCATCTTTTTTATTTTTATTTCAAATAATTAATAATAAATTTATAATAAATTTTTCTGATAATATTATTTTAATTATATACATTCTCATTTTTTTATTATCTTTAAGATATATTTTTAGAAATTTTTTAAAATTTAATATTGAAATTCTAAGAATATTTTTTTTTTCTATCATCATTTATAATCTAATTTTATTTTCTTTTACGATTCAAAAATCAATAATTAACAATGAGTCAATGTTTCAAAACAATCACTTCGAAATCTCAAAATTTGATAAAAAACCAAATTTATTTTTTATTTTGTTTGATATGTATGGAAATGAAGATTATTTAAACATACTTAACAAAAAAAATAATAATCTATTTAAACTTCTCACTCAAAAGTCTTTCAAGACTAATAATGCACTTTCAAATTACCCAAGTTCACTATTTTCTATGCCAAGTATTTTTAATTCTGATTATTTTAAAGATGATATTTTTATGTCTCATGACAGGATTAATAGTGGAAAATTTTATTCTCAATCGACTTATAAAAATTCATTTATAGAGCTATTGAAACATAATAATTATAATATCAAGACCACTTATTGCATGGGAGATTATTTAGAAAAGAGAAAAAAGTGCTATTTTTACAAAAACTTAAACTACTTAAATAAAATTGATATATCTTTAAGTGAAGCCATTTTTTCTCATTCAGTTTTTAAACATAGCTATTCATTCAAAGACAAGATTATTTCCAACTTATTTTTCTTAAAAAGAAATAAAAACTATGTTGAAGTGAGCAAATTTGAAAATATTTTAAATAAAATGAATGTAAATTATAGAAAATCAAATTTCTTATATTTTCATTTTACATTACCCCACCCTCCTTACATTTTTGACAAGAATTGTAATTTTATTAAAATTCCAATAAGTGAAAATACGATTAATAATCAATTAATACGTGATTATAACAAAAGAAAAAATGGGTATTTAAATAATACAACTTGTGCAGATAAAGTAATCAAAAATATATTAAATAAAATAGATAAAATTGATGAAAACTCTATTATAATTTTGATATCAGATCATGGCCCTCATTTAGATCATAATAAAAAAGACTTAAACAAAAATGATGTTACTTATACTAATGTTTTAGATCTGTATGGCTCATTACTTGCAGTTAAAGCAGATTCTTACTGCGATATTGATAACAATGTATTCAATTTAAACCATGTAAACTTATTAAGAATAATTAGTAATTGTCTATCATCAACAAAAAACCATACTCTACCTTTTAAATTATATTATGAAGATATTCATAAAATGAAAAACTCAAAAAAAATATTTACTGAAAAAGATATAGAAAAAATATATTCAAACCATAAAAGTGAGATTAATGAATAAAATTAAGAGACTTATTAAATTTATTAAAATATCGTATTTTGATTTTAACAAAAAAGAAAGTTTAAAATCAAAAATTTTATATTATGTCCTTTTAAATAAAATTAATAAAAAAATAGCTATCGCTATTTACAAAATATTTAATTATAAGAATATTTTTGAAAATGATTTTCAATTTAAAAATTTATTAAAAAAATTTTATTCAACAGATGAAGAATTAACAAACGATGGATTAAACTTCCATCATATGAATAACAAATCTGCTAAAGCTAAAACGCAGGAAGCAAAAGAGCTACATAATCAAGGCTATTATAACTTTACAAATAATTTAAATTTAAAAAATGATTTTATTGAGTCATTTAAATTAAATTTATATAATTTGAAGGGTTTTAATTCACAAGTTCCCCTTTCTTCTAATTTAAAAAAAATTAATATTACAGAAAAATATAATTACTTTTCTTTCGATCCTTCTGAACCTTCGCTTAAAATATTCTATAAAAAAATATTAAATAATAAAAGATTGAAAATTATCATTAATGATTACTTAGGTTATAATGCAAAATTATATTCGATAAATACCATGATAACTACAAAGTCTACTAATTTTCATAGCGTTACTAATCTTCATAGAGACTTTGATGATGATAATTTTTTAACACTGTTTGTTTATTGGACAGATACTGACAAAAATAATGGATCAACTTATTATATTCCCGGAAGTCACTTACACAATTCGAGTGATAATAATAATGGTTTATACCTTGAAGGATTTGCAGGTAGCTCTTTTTTATTAAATACTTTTGCTTTACATTCCGGAAACAAAAAAATTAAAAGTGATAGAATTGTAACTTGGTTTCGATTTGGTAGAAGAACTAATTTAGTACATTTTGTTGACAAAGGTTATTTGCACAACGAATATTATGATGAGCTTTATCAAGCCTTATAATTTTTTTCGAAAATATTTGTCATAAATATTTTTAACAAAAAGCCTAAATCGGTTATAAAAAATAAGCATATAAGCGACTATTGAAGCTAGAAAACCTAGGATTGCATTTATAATAATACTAAATGTACCAGGATCAATATATGCATATGCATGAATTGGAAACAAACAGAATAACAAAAAAATAAAGTATTTCATCTATTCTTCAAAAATATATTAATATTTAATAAAATCAAATTAAATTGAATATTTTAAATGATAAAAAAATTTATTAATAATTTTTATACTTATAAAAATTTAAAAAAAACTATAAGTCAAAATCACAATAACATTATTTTCTTTTCTGAAGGCACACATCATTATACTCACTTAAAACCATTTATTAATTTTTATTTAAAAGAACAACATGTAATATACATAACGTTATCAAAAAATGATTTATGTGCGAATATTGATAACAAAAATTTTAGTTTCTTTAATTTAAATTCTTTTTTTTTTTTAAATTTGTTTTTTAAAACAATTAGTAATTCATTTATTTTTACTTCTTTGCCAGACCTTGGTAAATTATATTTCAGAAAATATCCTAAAAATAAAAATATCTTTGTTTATATATTTCACTCATTAGCAAGTGTGCATATTCAGTATAATTATGATGCGTTTAAAGAATACGATATTTTTTTTTGTTCTGGACCACATCACTTTAATGAACTTACTAATTTGAAAGCAAAATACCAACTTAAATATAGCAAACTAATTAAATATGGATATCCACTTATAGAAAATATTAGTAAAAATGAGAGAAAACCAAATAAAGATCAAATTTTAATTGCATCAACTTGGGGTGACAACTCTATTACAAACATTGTTGCAATTGAATTAATTCAAACTCTATTAAGAGAAAAAAAATATAAGATAATTTTTAGGCCTCATGTGATGAGTTTTAAAAAAGATTTTTTAAAATTGAATGAAATTAAAAATAAATTTTTAGATAATAAATTTTTTGAATTTGACAATAGTAACTCATCAGACAAAAGTCTTGTAAACTCTGAGTTATTAATTACTGATTGGGGATCAACATGTGCTGATTTCTATATTGGTCTTAATAAACCTGTTATTTTTATAAATACAGAAATGAAGATTAAAAATAAATTTTATAAAGAAATTGACCTTAGTGCATTTGAAATTGATATTCGAAATAAAATTGATGAGCCTATAAATTTAAATAATTTAGAAAAAATCAGTGAAAAAATTGCTAACAAAATTGCCGAACATGAAACTACAAATTCTAGAGAAGAATTAATATCTAAATATATTTACAATTTTAATAAAAGTGATGAACTGTTGGAAATAGAATTAAAAAAACTACTTAATGAAAAAATTATTGTAAATTGACTCTGAGGATATATTTGAATTATTGATAATCGCTTTAATAATTGTTTTTCTATCATTGTTAAAACCTTCAGCAATTACTCCAGGTACATAAATAGTTCTGTCTTTTTTTAATGAAAAATTTTTATTTACACTTAAATTATTTTTTTTATTATCATTTAATTTTATTAAACTTGAGTAAATTGATATATTTTTTGATGCTTCATAAATATTTGAGGGTCCTGAAACGTTAACTAATATGTCAAAATTATATGAATTGTTTTGAGAATAAACTTTAACATATTTTTTATCTAATTTAATTTTATTAATTTTTTTCTTTATAATTTTGATATATTTATTTTTAATCATATTATTTTTAAGTCTAACAGTATCAGGAAATGTGAATCTAGTTAGATCTCTTATTTTACTTAAATATATACTTTGATATTCTTTAAGTTCCTTATTGTTAAGATTGTCAACATAATGGTCTAAAATATTTTTTTTTAAAATTTCTGTCCAAACCAAGTATTTTTTGATTTTAATATTTTTTTGAAATTCAAATTCTTTTAAAATTTCAGAAAAAATTTTAAAAGCGGTATCTATCTCTTTTCTTCCCTTTTTGAAAAACCTTAAGGTAATTTTTTTATTACTAATATTTTGTGCTGGCTCTAAACTTTCAAAAGATCTTGAGAAACAAGTAATTAATAATTTTTTCCCTAATTTTTTTTTATAAAGATTAATTAAAGACAAACTTTCTAAAAATCCTGCTTTAGAGCCTACAAATCCTAATCTAATAATATTTTTTTTTAGATAATTTTTTTTTAAAATAGAAATTAAATTAGAAGTTGCTCCATCTTTGTAAAAATCCCATATATAATTCGGATTGTTTAGTTTATTGCTTGTTAAAGTCTTAGGTGGCAAAATTCCTAATCCAATAGTAATACTTTTTGATAATAAAGATTGTTTTTTTAATTTAATTTTATTAAAAGATATTTTATTTTCATTTAATTTCTTAAGGTCTAAAGAATATTGTACAAAATCTTTTTTTGTACTTAACATATTTATTCTATTTTTTTTATTTATACTTACAACCTCGCCCTGGAAAAAATCAATATTAATTTTTTTTTTTAATTTGAAAATTTTTTTCAAATACCTTGCCATTAGATATTCATGCCAGAAAGCAACAGCAATTCTAGGTAGATATATTTCCTTTTTTTTTAATATATTTGATGATTTTAATATTCTAATATTTTTATTAAATTGTTGTAAATCTTGTTTAGACCCTTTTTCTTCAATAAATTTTTTTAATTTCATAAAATTTTTAATATTTAAATAATAATTTTGGATTTCTAATGGTGAAAGTCTCAGTGGATTATTAAAATATCCATACAAAGAAGTTTGTTTACCATAACCAATTCCTCCTGGTATGTTATTTATACTTTGATCTACAATACAAAGATTAATTCTTTTTTTTGATTTGTTATTTAATATTTTTTTGATTAAATATATAAACGAGTTTATGCCAATTATACCGCCACCAATTGAAATATGATCATAATTCATGAATAAAATATATAATCATATAAAAAAAATTGAAATAAATAAAAAAAATTTATTAGAAATTTATAATCTATACTTTAATGTTTACCATCCAGTTAAAGAATTTATGAACGAGGATGAATTCATATCAGTTTGTAAAAATTATCAACTTATTAATAAAAAATTTTTTCCATTCCCCATCTATTTAGTAATTGCGAATAAATTCCAAAATCTGTGTAAAGTTAATACGACTATTAAATTAACTTATAAAAAAAAAGATATTTGTGAATTTTTTATTAAAAATATATTTACTCTTAAAAAACATAAAAAAATAGAATTAGGTAAGTTGTTATTCAAAACAAAAAGTACTTCTCACCCTGGATTAAAATTTTTTTTAAATGAAGGTAATTTATATTTATCAGGTAAAATAAATAAAATTAATCAATTAGTTTTTAAAAAGTTTAATTTTTCAACACCAAATAAAATAAAGAGTCAGCTAAAAAAAAGGAAAAATATTGTAGGATTTCATACTAGAAATATTCCTCATAAAGGTCATGAATGGATTCATGAATATGGATTAAGTAAATGTAAAAATATACTAATACAACCAATAATTGGTCAGTTTAAAAAGGGAGAATACACAGAAGAGGCTGTGTTAAAGTCAAATAAATTTTTAGTTAGATCAAAAAATAAAATAATTAATAATAATTTTAGATATTTTTTTTCTTTCATAAATTTACAACCAAAATATGGTGGTCCAAGAGAAGCTTTATTACATGCTTTAATAAGAAAAAACTATGGATGTACTCACTTTTTAGTAGGAAGAGATCATGCTGGCTTTAAAAATTTTTATAAAATTTATGAATCACAAAATATTTGTAAGAAATTTGAAAGTAAATTAAAAATAAAAATAATAACATATAAATCACCAAAAATTTGTATTAAATGTAAAGTTGTTACTAATCAAAAATGTGATTGTAAAAATAACTCAAACAGTAAATTTATGAAAGATATAAATGGTAGCTTTATAAGGAAATTGATAAAAAATAAAAAAGTTCCACCATCATATATGATAAATAAAAAATATTATCAAAATTTAAATATAAAAAAAATTATTTTGTAATCTCTTAAAGAATTTCAATTTTTAAATTATTAAATAACTTTTCTTTTTTAGAAATTAATTTCAATTTTTTCCTTGCCATCTTAATTGTATTTAAAATATTTTTTTCAAAAAGTTGATTTTGCCATTTCCAAGGTTCTTCAAAAAATTTGGTATTTTTCATTTGAGTAGAAAATTCTTCATTTACTAATATTTCGTTTCTATAAACGATTTCTCTTCCCATTTGAGTTTGAAAATTTCTAGTTGTTAAAAAGCTAGTTTCTTTTAGTTCACTATCAAAATATACATAGTGACCTCCTTTTCTTACATGTTCTGAAGCAACTAAAGGCCAGTTTTTATAGTTTAAGTTTTGAATATCTTTCTTTTTAAGAATTTTACCAGATATTTTTAATTTTTTTTTTTCAGATTTATTATTTTTAACTATATTTAATATAGTTTCTATATCATGCTTATTTTCGAACTTATAATTATTAAAATAAATATGATCAATTCCAGCTTTTCTATTTTCTAAAGTGTCATTTATTGACTGATTTAAAGTTTTTTTAGTAGTTGCTAATGGAATAGACATTAAATGTAAATGAGCTCTATCTAAACCACCAACACACGCACACATTCCATGTTCAAATAATATACTTTTTCTATTGTAATTAACTTCAATAAATTTTTTTAGAAAATGTATTAGTAATTTAAGTTCAGTAATTTGATTTTTTTCAATAATTGCAAATGATGGAATAAATTCTTTTGTAATAATAATTAAATAACCTTGTGTAAACGCTCCATATCCAGATATTACAAAAAAATTTTTTGTATGTGCTATCAATCTGTTAAAATCCTCAACCTTATTAGGAGCACTAGACAGTTTACTAGATTTTTCAAAAAATTTTTCCCAAGATAATTGATCCATATTTTTATCTTTTTAAATACTTAGTATAGTATAGCAACTGAAGATAAAATTAGAAAAAAAATTGAAATGATTTTTCTATGATAAAATAATTAAAAAGGTTTATTAAGTATAATTGATATCTAAAAATTTTTTTCAGTGCATAAATCAAGCCAATTGAGCTATTAGTACTGGTCAGCTGAACGCATTACTGCGCTTACACACCCAGCCTATCAACGTGGTGGTCTACCACGGCTCTATAGGAAGAACTAGTTTTGAGGTGAGTTTCCCGCTTAG
>MDSW01165143.1_pt1 | contig 21674 bp, 24 predicted proteins | sample 811171 | NCBI WGS metagenome assembly MDSW01 (sample SAMN05326641, study PRJNA326480) | marine metagenome | isolation source: seawater | place: Atlantic Ocean: North West | collected 2012 | reverse complement strand
CATTACTTTTGAAGCTTCTTTTGCTACTTCAGTAAATGAAAAGCATGAGATTAACATACTTCTTAAAAAGTTTTCTCTAGTAGTGTTTAAATACTCGCCTGATAATTCTGATTTATCAGAAAATGCCACAGCATGAACTACAAAATCAATTTCACCCCATTGAGATTTAATATTTTCAAATAATTTAATTACTTCTTCTTTTTTTTCAACATCACAACTAAATGTTACATTTGAATTTAATTTTTCAGCTAATGGAATAACTCTTTTCTTTAAAGCATCACCTAGGTAAGTGAATGCAAGTTCAGCTCCTGCTTCAGCAAGTTTTTGTGAAATTCCCCAAGCTATAGATCTCTCATTAGCAACGCCCATAATTAATCCTTTTTTACCTTTCATCAAACTCATAATTTAAACTTTTTCAAAAATTAAAGTAGCATTGGTTCCACCAAACCCAAAGCTATTTGACATAACTGTATTTAAAGTTTCTCCTGTTTCAGTTTTAGCAACAATAGGAAACTTTTTAGCTTCTTCATCCATCTCGTTTATATTTGCTGAACCTGTAATGAAATTATTTTTCATCATAATTAAACAATAGATAGCCTCATGTACTGATGCAGCTCCTAATGGATGTCCTGATAAAGATTTCGTTGAACTAATTTTTGGAATATTAGTTCCAAAAGTTTCTTTCACTGCGTTTAATTCTGTAATATCTCCAACTGGAGTAGATGTTCCATGAGTATTGATATAATCGATTTTATTTTTAGCAGTTGCCATTGCCATTTTCATACATCTAACAGCTCCTTCTCCTGATGGTGCTACCATATCGTAACCATCTGAAGTTGCCCCATAACCAGTTAATTCAGCATATATTTTAGCCCCTCTAGCTTTTGCATGTTCGTATTCTTCAAGCACTAATACTCCACCACCACCAGCAATTACAAAACCATCTCTATTTTTGTCATAAGCTCTAGAGGCTGTCTGAGGTGTATCATTATATTTTGATGACAAAGCTGTCATTGCATCAAACATAGCAGTCATTGCCCAATGAATTTCTTCACTACCTCCTGCAAAAACAATATCTTGTTTACCCATTTGAATTAATTCCATTGAATTTCCAATACAGTGTCCGCTAGTTGCACATGCAGAACTCATGGTATAGTTTGTACCTTTTATTTTGAATGGAACAGCAAGAGTTGCAGATGCAGTACTTGCCATGGTTCTTGGAACTACAAACGGTCCCATTAATTTTGGTGTTTTAGCTCTAGTTTTATCTGCTGCTAAAATTACATTTTCAATAGAAGGTCCACCTGAACCCATAACAATACCAGTTTTAAAATTACTAACTTCGTTTTCTTCCAAACCAGAATCTTCTATAGCTTCTTTCATTGCAATGTAATTATAAGCTGAACCTGAGCCCATAAATCTTATTGTTTTTCTATCTATATGGTCTTCAAGTTTTATATTTGGCTTACCATGAACATGACTTTTAAGATTGTGTTCTTTATATTCTTCAGAATAAGAAATTCCAGATTTTGAATTTAATAACGATTTATGAACTTCGTCTTGATTGTTTCCCAAACAAGATATAATTCCTAAACCCGTAATAACAACTCTTCTCATTACTTAAACAACCCTACTTTTAAACTTTCTGCAGTATATATTTTTTTATTATCAGCAAATACAACTCCATTTGCAAGACCAACAGTTGTTCCTCCTGGAGACATAATTTTTTTCATATCAATAATATATTTTGCTATTTTTACGTTTTTCAAAACTTCACCAGTAAACTTTACAGTTCCAACTCCTAAAGCCCTTCCTTTTCCTGGGTTTCCTAGCCAACCTAAATAAAAGCCAACTAGTTGCCACATCGCATCTAAACCTAAACATCCCGGCATAACTGGGTCTCCTTTAAAATGACAATTAAAGAACCAAAGATCATCCTTGATATCTAGTTCAGCAGTTATTGAGCCTTTTTTAAAAGCACCATTGTCTTCTTTAATTTCAGTTATTCTATCAAACATCAGCATTGGAGGAAGAGGTAATTTTGCATTTCCTGGTCCAAAAAGTTTGCCATTACCACAACTTATCAATTCTTCATAAGTAAATGAGTTTTTTTTCATAAATATTGAAGTCTTTAATACTTGATTTATTATGATTATAATATAGAAATAGTTTAGAATTATTATAAAGAATAAATGAAAAATTTGCATAAATTTGTTATAAAATTAAGAGAATCAGGCTTAAGACCAACAAAACAAAGATTAAAAATTTGTGAGGTTTTATTTACACCTGAAAAAACTTTCCACTTTACTGTAAGTGATTTAACAAAAATTATTGAAGAAAAACTCTCAGAAAAAATATCTCTAGCAACAGTTTATAACACAGTGCACGCTTTTAAGAAAAAAGGATATTTAAAAGAAATTTCAATTTCAAGTGATAAAAGTTACTTTGATACAAACACAAGTTATCACCATCATTTTTTTGATATAAAAAATAATGAGCTAATTGATATTCACTCAAATTCTATAGAGTTAAAAAATACTCCAAGGCCACCAAAAGGCAAATCAATAAAAAATGTTGATGTAATTATAAACGTTGAGAACGATTCTCAGTAGTTTATAATTGTTCTAAACTGCTTGACATATAATTTAGAATCATTATAAATAATTAAAATGAATCTAAATAGTAATTAATAAAAGCATGAGCAGTGAACTAAATAAATGTCCATTTACAGGAGCCGGTACACCTCCAAAGTATCCAACAGGTAGAGGTACTTCAAACAGAGATTGGTGGCCTAATAATTTAAATCTAAAAATCTTATCACAACACTCATCTTTAGTTGACCCAATGGGAAAAAAATTTAATTACGCAAAGGAATTTAAAAAGTTAAATTATAAAGCCTTAAAAAAAGATTTAAAAAACTTAATGACAGACTCGCAAGATTGGTGGCCAGCAGATTATGGCCATTATGGACCATTATTTATAAGATTATCCTGGCATGCTGCAGGAACATATAGAACAGCAGATGGAAGAGGTGGTGCTGGTACAGGTAATCAAAGATTTGCTCCACTAAATAGTTGGCCAGATAATGTTAATTTAGATAAAGCAAGATTGTTACTTTGGCCAATAAAAAGAAAATACGGTAAAAAGATTTCTTGGGCAGATCTTTTTATATTAGTTGGTAACGTAGCATTGGAGTCAATGGGATTCAAAACTTATGGTTTTGGTGGTGGACGAGAAGATATTTGGGAGCCAGAAGAAGATATTTATTGGGGATCTGAAAAAGAATGGTTAGGAGTAAATCGTTACAGCGGTAAGAGAGACCTGGAACAACCATTAGGCGCTTCTCATATGGGGTTAATTTATGTTAATCCCCAAGGTCCGGATGCTAATCCTGATCCACTATTAGCTGCTCATGATATTAGAGAAACTTTTGGAAGAATGGCTATGAACGATTATGAGACTGTTGCACTTGTAGCTGGAGGTCATACATTTGGAAAATCACACGGGGCTGCTCCAGAGTCACACAAAGGATCTGAACCAGAAGGCTCTAAGATTCAGGAACAAGCGACAGGTTGGAACAGTGATTATAAAAGCGGGATGGGTGTTGATACTATTAGTAGTGGTATTGAAGGAGCCTGGACTTCTAATCCAATTAAATGGGATATGGGTTATTTTGATAACTTATTTGGTTATGATTGGGAGTTAACAAAAAGTCCAGCAGGCGCCCATCAATGGAAACCTAAAAAGAATGGACATGATATTTCTCTTACACCAGATGCTCACGAAAAATTGAAAAAAAACCTTCCTATGATGCAAACTACTGATTTATCTTTAAAACTGGACCCGAAATATGAACCAATTTCTAGAAATTTTCATAGAAATCCTAAAGAGTTTGCGGACGCATTTGCAAAAGCTTGGTTTAAATTAACTCATAGAGATATGGGACCTCGTGCTTGCTATCTAGGAAAAGAAGTACCAAAAGATCAATTAATTTGGCAAGATCCAATTCCCAAAAATAAATATAAACTTAAAAAAAAAGATATCGAATTTTTAAAGTCAAAAATTTCTAAATCAGGACTTACAGTCTCTGAACTTGTTACTACTGCCTGGTCTTCTGCTTCAACTTTTCGTGGTTCAGATAAAAGAGGTGGTGCAAATGGTGCAAGAATACGTTTAGCCCCACAAAAAGATTGGAAAGTTAACAATCCCAAACAATTATCTAAAGTAATTAAAAATTTTGAAAAAATTCAAAAAATTTTTAATTCTAAAAAGAAATCAGTTTCTCTAGCTGATTTAATTGTCTTAGGAGGAAATGTCGGAATTGAAAAAGCAGCAAAAGCTGCAGGTGAAAAAATTAAAGTTCCTTTTATTCCAGGCAGAGGTGACGCATCTCAAGAACAAACTGATATTTATTCTTTTGGTTTGCTTGAACCTCAAGCTGATGGTTTTAGAAATTATGTTAAAGGTGAATATTCATTATCTGCAGAAGAAATGTTAGTAGATAAGGCAAACCTAATGAAACTTACAGCACCAGAGATGACTGTATTAGTTGGAGGAATGAGAGTAATGGGTACTAATTTTGACAATTCTTCTAATGGTTTATTTACAAAAAGACCTGGCAGACTAACTAACGATTTTTTTGTTAACTTACTAGATATGAATGTAACTTGGAAAGAGACTTCAAAAAAAGAGGATTTTTTTGAGGGTAGGGACCGTAAAACTGGAAAAGTAAAATGGCGTGGTTCTCGTGCAGATCTTATATTCGGGTCAAATTCTCAATTAAGGGCATTTTCCGAGGTATATGCATGTGAAGATTCTAAAGAAAAGTTCCTGGTTGATTTTGTCGCTGCATGGACAAAAGTAATGAATTCAGATCGTTTTGATCTATAAAACAGTAGTTTAAATAATATTATGGACCAAGTAAGTTTTGAGGATTTTTACAAAGTACCAAACTTAAAGTTTGATATATCTAAGTTAAGAAAAGATTTAGAAATTATCTTAGATAGAAGAAAATTTTCCTCTTTAGGCATATCCCATTTTGGTGCTATTCCATTAAATCAAATACCAAACGATAAAGATTCCACAAAAGGTCATAACGTTAGAGGTAAATATTGGACAATTGCTGATGAATCAGGAAAAGAAGTTTCTAGAGATATTGATATTGATGAGTCAAAATATACCGAATTAGTTCCAGAATTTGAAAATACTTATTTTAAAGAAGTTTATGAAACATTAAAAAAAAGATTTAAAATAGGTCGAGTTAGATTATTATTAAAAGAACCTAGATCAACATTAAGTTGGCACAAAGATCCTGAACCAAGGTTGCATATACCAATTATAACAAATTTAGGATGTTCAATGGTTATTGAAAATGTAGCTAAACATTTACCTGCTGATGGTCACGTAACTATTACTAACAACACAAAATATCACAATTTTTTTAATGGAGGTGAACAGGCCAGAATCCATTTAGTTGCATGTGTTTTAGAGAACCCATTTAATTAGTATTTCCCCAAATATTATTAGTTTTTATCCACCCAGAATATTCTTCTGTTTTAATTTTACACCAGTTTTTTTGGCATTTTTTTAAAACTAACAGTCTACCCTCTTCTATTTTAGCTAGTGGTTTTGAAAAGCTTGAAGGTTTTTTAAATAGGATTTTATTTTCAAGAGTAATTATAGAATTTGACTCTTTTAATTGTGTCCAATGAATCCAACCACTATTATTTTTTAAGTCAATAATTTTTCTGAAGAGTTTTGTTTTATCTATTAATTTAACCGGTAAATTTATTTTTTTGTATATATATTTTACTGGAGAGTCTAAACTAGGTCCATATCTAACATTAACTTTAGAATTCTTAAGTGATAAAAACTTATCTTTTGCTATTACATTGTTATCTAAAAAAAAAAAATGAAAATAAAATAATAAGAAGTATTTTTTTCATTTATTACACAAACAATTTTTTCTTTTTTTAATTTTAGCTTTTCTTAAGTTTATATTGAGTAAATCTAATATTAAAATGAAACCATCTAGATTTTTTCCAATATTTAATATCATTTTCAAGACTTCATTAGCTTGAATTATACCAACTATTCCAGCTACAGTTCCTAAAATTCCTTCAGATTCACAGTTCAAAATTTCATCAGAAATTATTTTTTCTTGAAAAAAACATCTTAAACAAGGAATTTTTTTCTCCCTAAATTTAAAAGTAAAAATATGGCCATCAAACTTACTTATAGCACCTGTGATAAGATTTTTTTTATATTTTAAACAAAAATCATTCAAAAGGAATTTTGTTTTAAAGTTATCAGATCCATCAACTATATAATCATATTTTTCAATTATATTTTTAAAATTTTCATTATTTAACCTAAAATTATAAGTTTTAATTTTTGTATTTTGATTAATATTATTTAATTTTTTTTTTAAAATTACTACTTTAGATTTTCCTATATCTGAAGTTTCATACAAATTTTGTCGATGTAAGTTTGATAAATTAATCTTGTCATTATCAATCACTCCAATCATACCAACTCCTGCTCGAGTAAGAAATTCAGCTACTGGACATCCTAATCCACCTACTCCAACAATTAAAACTTTTGAAGATAAAATTTTTTTTTGACCTGTAATTCCAATTTTTTTTAAGACTATTTGTCTTGAGAATCTTTCAATTAAATTTTTATTTAATTGTTTTTTCATTTACCAGTTGAACCAAATCCACCTTCACCTCTTAAAGTATCAGGCAAGTTATCTACTTCCTCAAAATCAATTTTAATTGTAGGCGTTAAAATCATTTGTGCAACACGATCTTTATTATTAATTATAAAATCATTTTTACCATGATTAAAAAGTATAACTTTTATTTCACCTCTATAATCACTATCTATAGTTCCTGGTGTATTTAAAACAGTTATATTATTTTTTGCAGATAATCCTGATCTAGGTCTAATTTGAATCTCAAAGTCTTTTGAAAAAGCTATAGAAATGCCTGTTGGTACTAAGCATGAATTATTTGGTGGAAGTTTAATTGGCTTTTCAATGAAAGCCATTAGATCCATACCTGATGCTCCTTTAGTCTTATAAGTAGGTATTTCAACATTAGGATGTAGTTTTTTAATTAATACTTTTACCATTAAACCCTAATTTAACTGGTTTAACACACGTTCGACTACTTCATCTGAAATTTCAGATTTTTTTTTCATATAAATTTTTTCATCAGTTATATTTTCATTTTTATAAAAAATTGATATTTCATTAAAATCTGAATCAAATCCTATTCTTTTGTTAGATACATCATTTGCAATTATCCAGTCACAGTTTTTTTCTGCTAATTTCTTTTTTGAATTTTCTTTTATATTATTTGTCTCAGCTGCAAAACCAATAACTAGTTTTGGTCTCATAAAATTATGATTAGATACATAATTTAAAATATCAATATTTTTTTCTAAATTAAGATTCATAGAATTATTTTTTTTTATTTTCTCTTTTTTAATATTTTTGATTTTAAAATCAGCTACTGCAGCTGCAAATATAGCAACATCAACAGGTAAATTCTTTTGAGTTTCCTTAAACATTTCTTCTGCAGTGTTGACTTTTATTAAATTTATTTCTTTATTAATACTTAGATTTGTTGGTCCAGAAATCAAAGTTGTTTCAAAACCTTTTCTTGATAATGATTTAGCCAATTCAAAACCTTGTTTACCACTTGATCTATTTGTAATAAATCTTACTGGATCAATGTATTCATAAGTTGGTCCAGCAGTAACTAAAGCTTTTAACTTTTTACTTATATTCTTATTAGTAAAATAATCTTCAATATTTTTTAAAACTTCATTTGGTTCTGTCATTTTACCTTCTCCAAATTCACCACACGCCATATCACCTATTTCAGGACCAATTATCTTATAACCATAACCTTTTAATTTATTTATGTTTTCTTTAGTTGACGGATGTTCCCACATTCTGACATTCATTGCTGGACTTAAAAAGATATCCTTATCGGAAGCAAGCATTACTGTTGATGCTAAGTCTTCAGAAGATCCAGAGCTTAATTTTGCAATTGTATTAGCCGTGGCAGGAGCAACAACTATTACATCAGACCATCTTGAAAGTGAAATATGATCCATTTCAGCTTCATTTTCTGGATTAAATAAGTCGTCATAAACTTTTTCTTGAGAAAGAGATGCAACTGAAAGTGGTGTAATAAATTCTTTAGCACTTTTTGTTAATATAGTTTTAACTTTTGCACCTTTTTTTTTAAATAATCTTATTAGTTCTAGGCTTTTATACGCAGCTATTCCTCCACAAATAATTAAAAGTATTTTTTTATTTAATAAATTCTTCATAAGGCAAATTAAAATACTAATAGACCTAAAATTACAAGTAATAATAAACCAATAACTGTCTGGTTTCTAAAGGCAAGCATTTCAGTTTTTTTTTCAATTAATTTATTATATGAGTTTGAATTTGGGGTTATCTGTCCACTTGCCATAAATGTTAATGCTTGATTTGCTTTATCCATTATCTCTGGAAAGTCGGGCAATCTTTTGATCACATTTTCTGTATTTTTTAAAGTTTCATTAATTGTATTAATTGGATCTTTTGTTTCTTTTAACCAATTTTCTAATACTGGTTTTGATGTATCCCATATATTTGTATTTGGATTGAGTTTTCTAGCAACACCTTCTACTACAACCATAGTTTTTTGAAGCATTAATAGCTGTGGTTGAGTTTGCATATTAAATTTTTCAGTAACATCAAAAAGTTGTTTTAATAAGTTCCCTCCAGAAATATCCTTAACTGTTTGTCCAAAGATTGGTTCACCTATGGATCTTAAGGCTTGAGCTAAATCATCAACAGGAACATTTTTAGGAACCAATCCAGCAAGTAAATGAACCTCTGCTACCTTTTTATAATCTCTTTGAATAAATCCAAATAAAATTTCAGCTAGAAATCTTTTATTTATTTTATCAAGTCTTCCCATTATTCCAAAATCAATTGGAACAATTTCCCCATTTTCATTTATAAAAATATTTCCTTGGTGCATATCAGCATGGAAGAATCCATCTCTAACTGCATGTCTTAAAAAATTTTGGATTATCTCAGATGCAACTTTATCGGTATCTATTCCTTTTTCTTGTAAAGTTTTGGTTTCACGTATAGAAATGCCCTCAATCCAATCAAGTGTCATTACATTTTCATTAGTATAATTCCAATATATATGCGGAACATGGAAACCAATATCATTTTTAGTATTTTCTGCATATTCATTTGCTGCTGCTGCCTCAAACCTTAAATCCATTTCGAGATTAGTAATTTCTTTAAGTAAAAAAACTACTTCTATCAATTTTAATCTTTTTGTTTTTTTTACAAAAGACTCAATTAAGAAAGCAAATAACATGAGAGCATCAATCTCTTCGTTAAATATTTTTTTGATATTAGGTCTTAAAATTTTAATAGCGACATCCTTAATAGTTCCATTATCGTCTATTTGTGCTTTATGAACTTGAGCAATTGAAGCAGCTGCAATTGGTTCACTTATATTTATTAAAGAATTATAATTTTTTTCTCCTAAATCTTTTCTTATTATTTTTTTTGCTTCAACTAAAGAAAATGGTGGAAGTTTATCCTGAAGTATTTCTAATTGTTTTGATAAATTTTCACCAATTATATCTGGCCTAGTTGCTAAAAATTGTCCAAGTTTAATAAAAGTAGTTCCCATAGACTGTAAAGAGTCGCAAAGTCTCTGATTTTCATTAATATTAAAATTTATTTCATCTTTTTTTGAGAAAGAGAAAGAAAGTATTTTAAATAGGATTTTTACTAAGGTTGGGGGTTTATGAAACTTTGAAATAATCTTTAATGCATCAGATTTAGCAAACTTTCTTCCAATTTTAAATAAGATGAAAAGTTTCTTAAACATTATATTTTCCAACCAGAATGTATTGCAACAATTCCTGCACTTAAATTTCTATATCTACAATTCTGAAATTTATTATTTTTCATTAAATTAATTAATTCTTGTTGGTTTATAAATCCATCTATACTTTTGATTAAATATTCATATGGTTCTTGTTCACCTACAATTACTTTTCCGATTAGTGGAATTAGTTTAGAATAATTTTTATAGAAAAAGTCTAAATTTGAATTTTCAATTTTTGAAAATTCGAGACACAAAAAACGACCACCAGGTTTTAAAACACGATATGCTTCAGAAAGTGTTTTATTTAAATTTTTTGTGTTACGAAGTCCGAAGCTTATAGTGTAATAGTCATAATAATTATCACTCACAGGTAAATCTTCTGCTGATCCAATTAACCATTTAATATTTTTATGTTTTTTTAACTTAATTTTACCTTTATTAATCATTCCTTGATTTGGGTCTATACATAAAACTTTTTCTTTAGTTTTTGTTGCTTCTAAGAACAATTTACCAAGATCACCTGTACCGCAAGCTACATCAATTAATTTTTTTCCTTTAGCAGGATTCATCCATTGAATTAGATCTTTTTTCCATAATCTATGAACACCTAATGACATAAAGTCATTCATAAGATCATACTTATCATATACTTTATTAAAAACTTTTTGGACTAGCCCTTTTTTATTTTGAAGATATTGTTGCATGTTAAATAATTAATTTATGATTAATATAGTGTCAAATGCCAGAATTACCAGAAGTAGAAATAGTTAAACAATCATTAGATCAAAAGATAAAGTCTAAAAAAATTATAAATATAATAATTAAAAACAGAAATTTAAGGTTTAAAATACCTTCAAATTTTGAAAATTTATTAAGAAATAAGATTATTAAAAAAATTACAAGATATTCAAAATATTTAGTATTACATTTATCTGATAAAACTTATTGGATAATACACCTTGGAATGTCTGGTACTATCCATCTAGTTAATAAAAATAAAAAAAAGTTTTTAACTAATACAAGTTTTTATAACTCAATTAATGTTCCCCAAAAACATAATCATGTTGTAATTATATTTAAGGATTTAAAAATAATATATAATGATCCTCGAAGATTTGGCTTTTTTAAATTAATTAAGTGCAAAGATGATCTTAATAAAGAATTTAGTCATTTAGGTCCAGAACCTTTCCTAAAAGAATTTAATTTAAAATATATAATTAATTATTTTAAAGATAAAAAAAAAAATATTAAAAATTTTTTAATTGATCAGTCTTTTGTTTCTGGAATTGGAAATATATATGCAAATGAAATATTATTTTTATGTAAGATTAATCCTTTAATGGAATCAAAAAAACTTAAGAAGAAACAATGTGAAAAAATAATTTATTTTTCAAAGTTAGTTCTAAAAAAAGCAATTAAAAAAGGTGGATCAAGTATAAAAAATTTTAAAAATACCTCAGGAAACAATGGATTGTTTCAGACAGAATTTAAAGTATATCAAAGAGAAAATTTAAATTGCACTGATGTAAATTGTAAAGGAAAAATAAAAAAAATATTTGTATCAAAAAGATCAACTTTTTTTTGTAATAAGTGCCAAAAATGATTAATTATTTTATTGACCACTATAAATTCTCAAGCTATATAACTCCGCTTATGGCAAATACAAAATCAGCGATTAAAACTATACGTAGAATTTCTAGACAAACAATTGTTAATAAGTCACGTAAAAGTAAATACAGAAATGCTATAAAAAAAATGAACTCACTGATTGAAGAAAAAAATAAAAATGAAGCTTTAAAATTCTTACCTAAGTTGAATTCAGAATTAATGAAAGTTGCAAAGACTGGTGTGATTAAAAGACAAAACGCCTCAAGAAATGTTTCAAGAATTACAAAAAAAATAAGTTCTCTGTAAAAATAACTACTCATAGTTGATTGAATATTTTAGTTTGTTCAAATAGTTGTTCAACTAATAGTATTTATACCAAATATAAAAAAAAAAAAATTTTTTTAACTATATATAGATTTTTTTATTTTTTTTAAAAATATTTTTAATTCCATTTTTACAATTCTAGATTTTATTTTATAATTTTCTTTGCTCAGTTGAGTAAAATTATTTTTCACTCTCAGATTTTATTTTTTTTTATTTTTTTTGTAAAATTTTATTGCATTAACTTTCTTTTACCCTTAACTGAGTTAATCCTTAAAATTATGAATAAATTATCTAAAAATTTAGAAAATTTCTCTTCGCGTAAAATTGATTGGAATATTATTCAAAATGATATGAAAATTAAATTTGGTAGTGATATTTATGACAGTTGGCTTAAAAAAATTGATTTTGTTGAAGAATTAAAAAATTATGTTTTATTATCAGTTTCTACAAGATTTATCCGAGATTGGATTACATCTAGGTATTTAGATCAAATATTAAAGATTATAAAAACTTATCAAAAAGATATTAGTAGAATAGAGCTAAGAGTTAATGAAAAAATTAACAAAAACCAAGAAACTAATACTTACACTACCGATAAAGAAATAAATAAAAATGTTTCTTTTATAAAAGATACTTATCTTCAGTATAATAGAATTGATCCAAATAAAAAATTTGATAATTTTATAATTGGCCCAAGTAACAAATTAGCATTTGAAGCTTCTAATAAAGTTGCAGAAAATATTTCACACTATAATCCGCTATATATTTACAGTGGTGTAGGAATGGGGAAAACACATTTATTAAATTCTATAGGCCTAAATTTAAAAGAAAAAAATAAAGTAATGTTTATTTCAGCAGAAAGATTTATGTATCAGTTTGTAAAATCCATTAAATCAAATGAAATGGTAAAGTTTAAAGAATATTTTAGAAATACAGATGTTTTATTGATAGATGATATTCAATTTATGAATGGTAAAGAAGCCATGCAAGAAGAGTTTTTTCATACTTTTAACGCTTTATTAGATAAAGGATCACAAGTTATTATTTCAGCAGATAGACCACCTAATAAACTATCAAGAATTCAAGAGAGAATTAAATCTAGATTTGCAGGAGGCTTAGTGGTTGATATTCAAAAACCAGATTATGATTTAAGATATAAAATTGTAAAAATTAAAACTGAAGAACTTAATGTTTTTTACTCATCTCAAATAAAGATTTCAGAAGAGATTCAAAAATTTATTAGCAGTGAAGTTAAAACTAGTATTAGAGAATTAGTGGGAGCAATTAATAGAGTGGTATCTTTTTCAAGAATTTATAATAAGGTCCCAAATATTTCAGAAACGAAAGTAGTATTAAAAGATCTTTTAAATTTATCTGAAAATAAATTAACTATCGATTTTATTCAGTCGGTAGTATGTAAATTCTTTAAAATAAGTAAAAACGAGATGTTATCTTCAAGAAGATCAAGATATTTAGTGAGGCCAAGGCAAACTGCAATTTATCTTACAAAAGTACTTACTTCAAAGTCTTTACCTGAGATTGGAAGAGAATTCTCCAATAGGGATCATACAACTATTATCCATTCAGTAAAAACAATTGAAAAATTGAAAAAAGATGATCCTGAATTAAGTAGCAGTATAGATAATTTGAAAAATCAGATTTTATATAACAAAGAAAATGAAATTTAACGTTAATCAACAAGATTTACAAAAATCTCTTAATTATTGTCAAGGAGTTATAGAAAAAAGAAGTACTTTACCAATTTTATCAAATGTACTTTTAGATGTAAGTAATTCAAGACTAGTTATTACGGCTACTGATTTAGATTTAATTTTTATTCAGGTAATTTCTAATGTTGAAGTTATTGAGGAAGGAAAAACAACAACAACTTCATCTATAATGTATGATATTATTAGAAAATTTTCACCTGGTAAAAAAATTAATCTATCATTGAGAGAAGAAAGTAAATTACAACTTGAATCGGAAAAATCTATTTTTAATCTTAACTGTATAAGTGCAGCTGAATTTCCAATAACAGATGAAAACTTTAATGAAAATGAATTCTCAATTAAATCAAAACAACTATTAAAATTATTAAATAAATGTAAATTTTCAGTATCTAATGATGAAACTAGACATTATCTAAGTGGGATTTATTTTCATCAAACTCAATTAGAAGATAAAGTTTTTTTAACTGCAGCAGCTACAGACAGTCACCGAATGTCTATTTCAAAGTTAAAATTAGAAAAAAAAGTAGATTTTGAACCGATCATATTACCTAAAAAAACTATATTTCAATTATGTTCTCTTTTAGAAGATTATGAGGGTGATGTAAAAATTTCAAATATAAAATCTAAAATTAAATTTGAATTAAATAATAGCATTTTAATTTCTAAATTAATTGATGGTAAATTTCCTAATTATGCTCAAGTAATTCCAAAAAATAATCAAAAAAAATTAGAAATTGATTTAAAATTATTTTTAGACTCCGTAGATAGAGTAGCATCAGTTTCACTTGATAAAAAAGATGGAGTCAAATTTGGTCTAACTAAAGACACTTTAAATCTTTCAGTAAACAATACTAATAGTGGTGATGGTAAAGAAAATTTAAATGTTAAATTTGATCATGAATTAGATATAAGTTTTAATTCAAGATATTTAATTGATATAGCTTCACAACTAAATGGAGATAAAATAGAAATATTTTTTAATGATACCGGTTCTCCTGCACTTATAAAGGACCCAGCAGACTTCGATAGTATTTTTGTTGTTATGCCTATGAAGGGTTAATTTAAAATATCTAGCTCTGAATAAATTTTATTTTGTAAATTTTTAAGAAAAACGTTTTTATCAAGTCCTTCTTCTATTGGTTCTAAAATAGAGATTGTTAAAACTAAATTTGATTTCAGTTTACCTTTTTTTGGCCAAATTTTTCCAGAGTTAATTGCTACAGGTAGACATTTTAATTTTATTTGTTCATAAATTTTCCCTGCACCTTTTTTAAAAGGCAATCTTTCATTTGGATCTAATCTTGTACCTTGTGGAAAAATAATTAATGGTCTTTTAGATTTATTAATTGTTTGAGAAATTTTATCAAAAAAACCTAGGTTTTCTTTAGTAGTTCTATTTCTATCAATTGAAATAGATCCAATTTTTTTTAAATACCATCCAAATAAAGGTATTTTAAGTAATTCTTTTTTTAAAATGAATATTGGGGAATTAAAAATTGTTTGTAAAAAAAAGGTTTCAAACATTGACTGGTGAGATGAAGCTATAAAAAAACTTTCATTATTAATAATATTATTTTTACCTTTGATAATAATTTTTGTTGATAAAATTGTTCTTAAACAAAATGCTGACCAATATCCCATAATTTTTCCACCAAATAGGGTTACTTGCTGAGGTAAAAATAGTGCAGGAATAAAAATTAGTGAAATAAAAATGATTCCTAAAAAAAAAGTAATTAAAAATAAAAAATTTCTAATCATTAAAATATTCAATTATATTAAATCTGCAAGTTTTTGTCTTTTCTTAATAACTTCGACTTTAGATTTTTTAATTAAAATTTCTATCGGTTTAGGTCTAACATTATAATTTGAACTTAAAGACATTCCATAGGCTCCTACATCACAGATTATAACTAAATCTTTTTCTTCTAATTTCTGAAATTTTTTTTGAGTTAAAAATTTATCAGTACTTTCACAAATCGGACCTACAAATTCATAAATTTTATTTACTTTTTTTTTATTTTTTAAAGCTGGTATAATTTTATGTTCCGCGCCATATAATGCTGGTCTCATTAAATCATTCATTGCAGCGTCCAAAATTATAAAATCTTTACTCCTAGTTTCTTTGATATAAATTACTTTAGTAATTAATACCCCTGCATTTCCAATAATAGATCTTCCAGGTTCAAAGATAATTTTGGTTTTGTGATTTTTTAAAAATTTATTAATTGCAAGATTATATTTTTGGTAGTTCAATTTTTTATTTATACTAGAATAAGATATTCCCATACCTCCACCTAAGTCTATATAATCAAAATTATATTTAGATTTTTTTAAAATTTTACCCACAACTTTTAACATCTTTTCATAGGGTTTATGATTAAGAATTTGACTTCCAATATGTACACTTAAACATTTTAGATTAAGATTTTTTGAGTTCTTAACATATTTTATTAGTTGTAAAAAAGTTTTTTCAGAAACACCAAATTTATTTTCTTTTTTACCAGTCGAAATTTGACTTAACGTATTTGCATCCGTATTTGGATTTAATCTAATTCCTATATCTACAATTTTTTTTTTTAGTTTTTGCTATGTTTTCTATTTCATTAATTTCACTTTTTGATTCAGCATTTATTAATAAAATTTTTTTTTCTATTGCATAACCTATTTCTTTTTTGGTTTTTCCCACACCAGAAAAAACAATTTTATTTGATTCGATGCCCGCTTTAAGAGCTTTCATTAATTCTCCTATTGAAACAACATCTGCACCACAACCAAGTTTTTTAATCTCTTTTAATAACCTTACATTTGAATTAGATTTTACTGAAAAAAAAATTAATGGTTTAAAAGAATTAAAATTTTTTTTAAAACTTTTAATATTTTCCTCTATTTTTTTATATGAATAACAATAAATAGGTGTTCCAAAATTTTTTGCTAATTTTTCAACTTTTAAATTTTCAACGAAAAAATTTTTATTTTTATATTTCATAGGATTTGGTTAATAGAGATATTTTTTTTAGCGTTATATTCTGGATCTGCTTTTTTTCCACATGAAAATAAAAATAAAAAACACAGTAAAGTAAAAATAATTTTTTTTATCATTTTAAGCTCTTTTATATTTAGTTATCATTTTTTTTATATTATCAAAAGATGTTCCTCCAAATGATTTTTTTGAATTAATTGAGTTTTTTAAGTCAAAAACTTTTAATACTTCTTTTGTTAGTTTAGGCTCTATCTTATTAAGTTCATTTATATTTAATTCATGTAATTTTTTTTTCTTTTTTTCCGCATAATTTACGACCATAGCAGTTACTTGATAAGCTTTTCTAAACGACATATTATTATTTTTAACTAGATATTCTGCTAAATCAGTAGCCGTTATAAATCCAGAGTTAGCTAACTCAAGCATTTTTTTTTTATTTGGGCTAAAGTTTTTCAAAACTTCATTTAGTATTGAAATAGAATTAATTAGTGTTTCATTAGATTTAAAAACTATTTCTTTATCATCCTGTAGATCTTTAAAATAAGATAGTGGCAAACCTTTTAATATAGTTAACATTGTAAATAGATTTCCAAAAATATTTCCAGTTTTTCCTCTTAAGAATTCTAATAAGTCAGGATTTTTTTTTTGAGGCATTATCGATGAACCAGTAACAATTTTGTCTGAAAGATTAATTAGATTAAATCCATCAGAGTTCCAGATAATTAATTCTTCAGCTATTCTTGAAATATGTACAGAGCATATGCTTACACTAGATAAAAAATCTAAAACAAAGTCTCTATCAGATACAGTATCAATTGAATTACATGTAGGCTTTTTAAATCCTAATTTTTTTGTTGTAAAATTTCTATCAATATTAAAAGAAGTTCCAGCTATAGCTCCTGCACCTAAGGGATTTTCATACAAGTTTTCTAAATTATTTTTAAATCTTAGTTTATCTCTGTTAAACATTTCTACATACGCCATTAAATAGTGGGCAAATGAAATTGGTTGTGCGTTTTTTAAATGTGTAAACCCTGGCATAACAGTTTCTACATTTTTTTCTGCAACTTTTAAAATTGTTTTAATTATATTTTCTAAATTTCTATCTATTTCTTTAGTTGCTAATCTCATCCATAATTTCAAATCTGTGATGACTTGATCATTTCTAGATCTAGCAGTATGTATATATCCTGCATCTTCACCAATGATTTGGAATAATCTTTTTTCAATATTCATATGAATATCCTCATATTTTTTATTGAATTCAAATTTTTTATTTTTAATTTCTTTTTTAATTTTCTCTAATCCATAAACTATTTTATTTTTAATTTTAAAATTAATTATTTTTTGTCTAAATAACATTTCAACATGAGCAATTGATCCTTCAATATCTTCTTTGTAAAGTTTTTTATCTACATCGATAGAACTTCCAATTTTTTGAAATAATAAGGAGCCATTCTTATTTATTCTAGTGCTCCATATTGCTTGGTTGTTTTTATTTTTAGTCATGATAATTAACTATACTCATTTACTATGAAATTTTTAGTATTAAAATTTTTTATAATATTTCTTTATTTAATAACTATTAATTTATCTTATTCAATAGAACCCCCAGATATAAAAAATATTGTAATAAAAAAAGATCTCAAAAGTTATGAGAATGTAGTTTTTAAAGACATAAATAATGAAGATTTAAATTTAGAGATTTTTAAAGGTAATTTAGTGATATTAAATTTTTGGGCAACATGGTGTCTCCCATGTATTGAAGAAATGCCTATGCTAGATTCTTTACAATCCAATGATAGTTTGGATAATTTAAAAATTTTACCAATTAATGTTAGTAAAGAAAATTTAAAAAAAATAAAATCTTTTTACAAAAGATTAGATATTAAAAATTTAGAAATTTATTATGCTCCTTCAACTAAAATTGCTAGTAAATTTTCTTTAAGAGGTATACCCACATCAATCTTGATTGATAAAAATGGAAAAGAATTTGCAAGAATTATCGGTGTGATTGATTTTAATGATAAAAAATTTATAAATTGGTTAAAAAAATTTGATTAAACTAAAATATGAAACTTTCTTTAGAGACTACGATCATAAAGCCAGATATTAATAACGCAATCAAAAATGCTATAATCTTACTTCACGGTTATGGAGGTGATGGCAAAGATATTAGTATGTTAACTTTAAATTGGAAAAGATTTTTACCTAATACAATTTTTTTTTGTCCTAATGGACATGAAATATGTCCAATTAATCCAAGTGGCTTTCAATGGTTTGATTTAACAAATGAAAATCCAGAATATATTTTAGAACAATCAAAAAAAGCTGAACAGATACTTAATAATTTTATAGAAGAAATTAAAGATAATTATAAACTTGAGAACTCACAAATATGTTTATCAGGTTTTAGCCAAGGCTGTATGATGTCCATAAATTTAGGTCTTCTAAGTAATGAAAACTATAATTGTATAGTTGGATTTTCAGGAAAAATAATAGATAAAAAAGATTTGAATGAAAGAAAAACCTCAAATACCCAAATGTTATTAATTCATGGAGAATTAGACGCAATAGTTCCACCATCAAGTTTATTAGAGGCTAAAGATTTTTTGATAAGAAATAATATTAAAGTTGAAACACATATGATTAAAAATTGTGATCACCATATACCTATTGAAGCATCGAGTTTAGCTCTTAATTATATTAAAAAAAATTTTAAAATTTAATAAATAATTAATTTTCTAATTATTGATTAAATAATTTAATTAAGTTAATCTATTTATATTTATGAATTTTGTTGAACAAAATCTATCACTAGAAAAATGTCCTGCGTTAGTTTTAAATGCTGATTATAGGCCATTAAGTTATTATCCTTTATCACTTTGGAGTTGGCAAGATTCAGTGAAATCAGTTTTTTTAGATAGAGTTATCATTGTAAGTAATTATGACAGAATTATCAGAAGCCCTTCATTAAATATGAAGTTGCCAAGTGTTATAGCTCTAAAAAGCTTTATTAGACCTCAATCGAATCCGAACTTTACAAGATTTAATGTTTTTTTAAGAGATAAATTTTTATGCCAATATTGTGGGAGTGGACATGAACTAACTTTTGACCATTTATTACCAAGATCAAAAGGTGGTATTACTAATTGGGATAATGTAGTTACTGCTTGTTCAAGTTGTAATGTTAAAAAAGGAGGTAGATTGCTTTCTCATTCAGGTATGACTTTGAATCAAATGCCCTATCGACCAACTACTGAAGATCTACATAAAAATGGTAAAAACTTTCCACCAAACTTTCTTCATAAAAGTTGGATGGATTATCTGTATTGGGATGTTGAACTTGAAGCTTAATTAAATCTTTTCAGAAATATTTATTGCAATTCTTGATCCAGTTTTAATTATTTTATCCATTATTGAATATAATCCCTTTTTTGTTGCTCCTTCTTCATAAGCAATATCTTTATGATGTAGCTCATCATTTCTAAACTTAATTATTTTATTTTTGAGTTCTTTTTCATCATTTTCTAATTGATTAATTTGATTTTGATAATGTTGGTCAATTACCTCCTCTACAGATGCTGTACATAACATAGCTGCTTTTTTTCCCATTAAAGTTGATCCAAAACCAAGGCCAACACCTAATAAATCCCATATAGGTAAAAATTTAGTTGGTTTTATATTTCTTTTTTTAATTTCTTTTTCAAAATAATCACAATGTTCTTTTTCATGTACTTGCATTTGTTTGATCTTTTCTTTTAGGTCATCATTTTTTACAATAGTATTAAGTGCTAAGAGTTGTCCTTCATAAATTTTGATTGCACCTCTTTCTCCTGCATGATCAACTCTAATGAATTCTTCTAATTTATTTTTGTTTGTTTTTTTCATTCTTAATTACAATAAAAATTAATATAAAGATTATCAAGGATAACAAAAGATTTATTGACGCAAGTGACATACCAAAAATTGTAAAATCAACTTTTTTGCAACTGGTACTTACTTTAGAATTTAATAATTCAAGTAACTCATCTTTATCTGTAACATTTATTGAGTTTACCGTGCATCCTGAAAATTCATTAAATATCTCTTTTTCTATTCCAAAATGATAACCTGACAACAAAAAGCTAGAAAAAAAAATTATCAATAATGTATATAACCAAACTAAATTTTTAGAATAACTTATTCCTATAAAAGTTATAAAAATTGCTAGTACATATGGAATTCTTTGGTAAATACAAAGTTTGCATGGCTTATAACCTAAAAAAAATTCTATATATAAAGCTATCAATATCGAAAGTATCGATATAGTTAAAATTATTTTATAAAATCTTTTAATTTCAATAATATTTCCCATTAATTTATGCCAAAAAACTACTTAAAAATTTATAAATAAAATAAGCAAAAATTATTATGATTATTGATATAATAATAGATAATTTTAGAAGTTTTTTTTCAATTAATGATTTCATTGTTGGGCCAAAATTTCCTATTAGAAAAGAAATTAAAAAAAATCTCGAACCTCTAGTCAATAATGCAACAATAACAAAATATAATAAATTAAAATGTATGAAGCCACTACTTATAGTTAAGAGCTTAAAAGGTAATGGAGAAAAACCAGCAATTGCTAGTAAAGTTACCCATGCAATTATTCCACCATCTGATGAGATTTTATCTTTCCAAAAAGAAGGATCAACGTTGTAAAATTCAAAAATTTTTACACCAATTTCATTGAAAAACACATATCCTATAAAATATCCTAAAAGAGCACCTAAAACTGAACCAGTAGTAGCTATCAATGCAATTTTTAACCATTCTTCTTTTTTTGCTATTGTCATAGGAATTATAAATACATCAGGGGGAATTGGAAAAATGAAACTTTCTATAAATGAAAAAAAACCTAAAAATAATTTTGAACTTTTATGACCTGCAAGTTTAATTGATTTATAATAAAGTTCTTTAAACATATTTTCTTTTAATACAATAATTCTTCTTATACTATTATTTTATAAAGAAATAATAACAATGAAATGAGGGCGAATGGCGGAACTGGTAGACGCGTTGGACTCAAAATCCAATAGTAGTAATACTGTGAGAGTTCGATTCTCT
>MDSW01214723.1_pt1 | contig 21675 bp, 20 predicted proteins | sample 811171 | NCBI WGS metagenome assembly MDSW01 (sample SAMN05326641, study PRJNA326480) | marine metagenome | isolation source: seawater | place: Atlantic Ocean: North West | collected 2012 | reverse complement strand
TGGAGATGTTTGAAGAGACTGGCGCATATGCTCACCAATTTTCTTTCTCATACGAGAAATTGGCTCTAAACTATCTTTCATAGGAGCTCTTCTCAATTCTTGTTGAGGAATATGATCTATCTTTTCATCTAATTTTAACTCAGCCAAATCTGAAGATTCCTGAAGATTAGATCTGTTAGCAAGAAAGCTCAAAATATCTTTTTTATTAACCCTTCCTCCAATACCTGTGCCAGAAATTAAATCTAAATCTCCTAATTCTATACCTTCTTTAGCAGCAATGGACTTAACTAGGGGTGAATAAAAGTTTTTTGTATCTCTAACTTTGGAAGTTGATTTAGAATATGCAAGTTCATTCTTTTCTGAATTTAAATGAGGTTCTAAATTTTCATCTGTTTTGCTACTTTGCTTTTCAATCAGTGAATCGTTTACAGGCTCTATTTTCGAAGAAGAGTCGCCTATCCTAGCAATTACCTCGCCTACAGGAACAGTATCATTCACCTGTGCAATAATTTCAAGGAGGGTGCCTTCAGCTGGAGACGGAACCTCAGAATCAACTTTATCGGTCGAGATTTCCAATAATGTCTCATCTTTACCAATCATTTCACCTATTGATTTTTTCCACTCTAAAATAGTACCCTCGGTTATTGACTCCCCCATTTTAGGCATCACAACATCAATCATATTTGCCTTCCTTACCTATTATTAAATTCATAATCAATTTATTAAATTATTTAACATAGTTAATATTCAATTATACTCTTAATAGAATCTTCTATCCATGAGGTTTGAACTAATAATTCATTTTCTAATGTTTCAGCATAAGCAATTGGAGAATCTTTAGAGGCAACTCTCTTAATTGGAGCATCAAGATATTCAAAACCTTCATCTCCAATACGAGCTACAATCTCTGCACCAAAACCATTAGTTAAATTATCTTCATGCGCTACAATAACTCTATTCGTTTTTTTAATTGAATTTATTATTGTATTCATATCTAATGGATTTAAAGTTCTAATATCAATAATCTCTATTGAAAATTCAGAATTACGTGAAGCCTCAATTGCTTTTTGCACAATTGCTCCCCAAGTAATAATTGTTACATCTTCGCCCTCCTGGACTATACGAGCCTTTCCAAAGGGTAATAAATAATCAGAATCTGGCTCTAAAGCTGAGGCAAAGCCCTGTCTATATAATCCTTTATGTTCCATAAACATTACAGGATCATCCATTCTACAAGCCATTTTTAATAATCCCTTAGCATCAGCTGCATTTGAGGGATAAGCTATATATATACCTGGTAGATGAGCAAAATACCCATCAATAGATTGGCTATGACATAAAGAGCCATGTATATATCCCCCAACTGGAACACGAATAACAATAGGACAGCTCCATTTACCATTAGAACGATAGCGCATAGTTGAAACTTCATTTCTAATCTGCATCATACTATACCAAATATAATCACCAAACTGAATTTCTACAACAGGCTTATACCCAAGAGTAGCTAAACCTATAGCAGTACCAATTATTGAAGATTCAGCCAAAGGAGAATTATAAACTCTATCAGCTCCATGCTTATCAGTAAGACCTCTTGTAGCAGTAAACACTCCTCCTTTACCTCCAGCAACATCTTGACCATAAATCAACATCTTATCATTTTTAGATAATTCTTCATCTAAAGCATGATTAATTGCATCAACTAATACTATTTTATCTCCTGAATTAAGATTTTTTTCTGGAAAATTCTGAGGCTCTGAGTTAAAATAAATATTTTCCATGCTTGTTTGACTTTCAGGATCAGGTTGTACTAAAGCCCAATCTGCATCTTTATCAACCTCTTCTTTAATAGATGTGCTGATTTTATCAAATTCATCTTGCTTAATTAAGTTGGCGTCAATACACATATTAGCAAATACTATTAAAGGATCTCTTTTCTTATCTGCCTCTAAATCATCTTCAGATCTATATTTCCGCTGATCATCTGATGACGAATGTGGAAGAAGGCGCACAACATCCGACTCAATTAATGATGGGCCCTTACCCTTCCTTGCTCTTTCAATTGCATTTTTAAATGCTAAATGTGTTTCAAAAAAATTAGTCCCATCAACATTATATCTTGACAAATTATCATAACCAGAGCTGATTTTATAAATTGAAGCTCCAGCGGTTTGATTCTCTATTGGAACAGATATAGCGTAATGATTATTTTCAATATGAAATATAACTGGAGCTTTTTCTCTACTGGCCCAATTTAAAGCTTCATGAAAATCTCCTTGACTAGTTGTCCCCTCACCAGCACTAACATAAACTACTGCGTTTTCATTATTTCTTTTAAGAGCAAAAGCTGCTCCTACAGATTGCAAGAATTGGGTTCCTGTAGAGCTAGACTGGCTAACTAAATTAGTTGACTTGTGACCATAATGCTGAGGCATTTGTCTACCAGAAGAACTAGGATCATCTTCTTTAGCTAAAAATGCTAAAAGATGATCTTTACTAGTCATACCCCAACCTAAACAAAAAGCCTGATCTCTATAATATGGATATGCATAGTCAAAGCCAGGTTTAAACGCTAGAGCTGCGGCCATACCAGCAGCTTCATGACCAGCACCACCTATATGAAAAAAGCCTTTACCTTGTTTTAATAATATTAATTGCTTTTCATCGAGGTATCTTGATCTAGCCATATCAGCAAAAATCTCTAGTAATTGTTTTTTTGAAAAACCTTTAAGCTTCATTATCACTTTCTAGTATAAAATAATTGAATGAATTCATAATTTCTTTTTCTAAATCTCGCATATTACAATTAATTTCCAATTCTTCAAATGAAGTAACGCCAAACTCCTTGATTCCACAGGGAATCATTGCATTAAAATATTCCATATTAGGATAAATATTAATTGCAAATCCATGCATAGTAACCCATCGAGAAAGCCTTACCCCCATAGCGCATATTTTTTCATCTTCTACCCAAACTCCAGAAAGGCCCTCTTTTTGATTAGTTTCAATCCCATATAATCTAAGAGACCTCATTACAACATTTTCTAAAGTTCTCATATACCAAGATACTGACATTCTATAATTATGTAAATCAATTATTGGATAGCATACCAATTGACCGGGTCCATGATATGTCACTTCACCCCCCCTATCAATCTGTACTACATCTGCATTCCTGGGCTTACTACTTAATAGATAATTAGTATCTGCATTTTTACCAAATGTATAAACAGGATCATGCTCTACAAACAATACTACATCTGATATATAACCATTCTTTCGTCTTTCATGTAGCTCTTTTTGCATATCCCAAACCGGGATGTATGGCTGACGTCCCAATGAAAAATAAAAAGGCAATGATTTTTTTTTATCTAAAAAACTCCAAATCTCATTTAAAGAACCTAGCTCTACCACCTCATTTATTTTCGTATTTACATTTTGCATTAGATATGTATCGCTTCATCAAAAGCATCAGCTGTAGCTTCCATTATTGCCTCTGACAATGTTGGATGAGGATGAATTGTACTTAATATTTCCTTATGTGTTGTTTCCAGCTTGCGAGCAATTGATGCTTCTGAAATTAGATTAGTAGCTTCAGATCCAATTATATGACAGCCCAACATTTCTCCATATTTCGCATCATAAATAACCTTAACAAAACCATCAATATTACCAATAGCCATTGACTTACCTAATCCTCTAAAAGGGAATTTACCAATTTTAAGATCATAGCCCTGTTCTTTAGCAACTTTCTCAGTAAGTCCTACAGAAGCAACTTCAGGGTCACAATAGGTGCACCCTGCAATATTATCATACAGCATTGGGTCAGGATCTAGTCCAGCGATCTTTTCAACAGCTATAATACCTTCTGCAGAAGCAACATGAGCCAACCAAGGCGGACCAGCCACATCACCTATAGCATATATATTTTCTACATTTGTTTCCATAAACTCATTAACTTTAATATAATCTTTGTGAATACTGATATTACAATCTTCAAGACCTAAACCCTCAATATTACCCTTAACTCCTGTTGCTATTAATACTTTTTCAGCATCTATTAAAGAACCTTCTTTTAAATGAATTTTAACTTTTGTAGTTTTTTTCTCTAACTTGCTAACCAATGTATTCGTTAAGATATTTATTTTTCTTTTTAAAAATATTTTTTCTAGCTCTTTTGATATAGACTCATCTTCAACTGGCAATATGTTTGGCAAAGCTTCAATTAAAGTAACCTCTGTTCCAAAAGTTTTATAAAAGTGTGCAAATTCAACGCCTATCGCACCAGCTCCAATGATAGCAATTGATTTAGGTTGCTCTTTTAAAACCATCGCCTCTTTTGATGTAATAACCTGATTACCATCAGGCTCCATACCTGAAAAATATTTTGGACGAGCTCCAGTTGCTATAATGATAGAATCTGTATAATACTCAATTTTATTACCTTTACTATCTTGTCCTATAACAGTTGAAGCATTTTTTATTTTACCATGTGCAGGAATATAATCAATATTATTTTTCTTAATTAGATATTCAATACCTTTTGATAAGCGGTTAGCGACATCTCTAGAACGCTTAATCATTTTACCCCAATCAACACTAACCTCACCAACATCTATTCCATATTTTTTAGCATTTTTAATAGTTTCAAATACTTCTGCATTTTTCAAAAGAGCTTTTGTCGGTATGCAACCCCAATTTAAACAAATTCCACCTAAATGATTAGACTCTAAAACAGCAATCTTTTTACCCAACTGCGCAGCTCTAATAGCTGCAACATAGCCTCCTGGTCCTCCACCTATTATAATTATATCATATTTATTCATTTATCGCTTCATTGAAATAATTTTTAAAAATTCATCTCGTGTTTTAGAATCCTTTCTAAACTGGCCAATCATAGCAGAGGTAGTAGTAAATGAGTTTTGTTTTTGAACACCTCTCATTTGCATACACATATGCGTTCCTTCAATTACAACAGCTACACCCTTAGGTAATAAAACTTCATTTATTGCTTCAGCAATTTGATGTGTCATTCTTTCCTGAACCTGTAAACGTCTTCCAAACATATCTACAATACGAGGAATCTTAGATAATCCAATAATTTTTCCATTAGGAATATATGCAACATGAGCTTTTCCAAAAAAAGGAAGAAGATGATGCTCGCATGAACTAAAAAAATCAATATCATTTACTGCAACCATTTCATCATACTCTTCTGTAAATATTGCATTATTAATAACAGATTTTAGATTCTGATCATAACCTTTTACTAAAAACCTCCAAGCTTTAGAAACTCGTTCAGGAGTCTTTAATAAGCCCTCTCTACTAGAGTCCTCTCCTAATTCAAACAATAGATTCTTAATCAATTTTTTTATTTTTTTCTCATTATCATCATTCATTGGGATCTGGTCCATAGTATTTTGTAGATATAGTTGGAGTTTCCTGTAAATTTATAGAAAATAATTTTGAGGGGCCTGGAATTTGATCAGCTATAGCCCTCCAAATAAAAACCACCATATTTTCTGTTGATGGCTGTCTGCTTTTAAACCACTCAATATCTAATTCGATTTGCTTATGATCCATTACTGAAATCACATCTCTTTCAACTATTTTATTTAATTTTTGCAGATCTATAATAAAACCTGTTTCAGGATTTATTTCACCCTTTATTGTAATCTCTAAAGTATAGTTATGCCCATGAATATAAATATCATCACCAAAATTTTCGTAATTTTTAGTTTTAGACCATTTTATATTCCAATATCGATGTGCAGCACAAAACTTATATTGTTTAGTTAAATATGGCATTCAAATTATAATTTAATTTTAAATTTCATTGTACATTGCAACTATTTTCTATATATATAATTTAAAAAAATATTAAGGGACTAGACAAAGGTAGTTTGGTACAAATATAAGAAAATGTAATTAACTAATAAAAAATACCAAAATTAAACACTATCAAAAAAAATAAAATGCGATTCTAATTAATAGCCTTATAAATTATTTTTTTTAAATTTTTTAATAATTCATTTCTTTTTAAAACTATACTAAAACCTGACTTGTTCAAAGATTTAACTTTAGCAGCATCTATTTTTTCTATATATCCAATTATAAATACATTATCCATACTAGAAAGAGTTTTCAATTTCCTAAAATCATTTTCTGATAAAATTTTAACATCTATAATAAATGTATAATTTGCTCCAGATTGATCAAAACAAAACCCTTCTTCATAGAACAGCAAATGAATAGAGAGATCAGAAGAGATTTTAGCAATCCTTGAACTTATATCCCAATCATCTAAATATAAGACTAATGCTTCTTTATTCATGCGCTACTTTAAGCGATATGATGTAAGGTTCTTTTTTAATTGACCTTTCAATCAACTCATCATAGCTTTCTTCTAACTTCACGATATCTAATAAAAGGCATTCAACATTTATACCTCTAACAGTTTTATAGCCATTAAATTTAAGCTTTGATTTGGTAAGCATACTTCTTGCGCCTTTTAAATTATCATTAAAATAATGAAAATAACTAACTGCTAATTGTATTAATCCTTGAATAAATTTTGCATCTTTAAGCCTATAATCAAGCCATAGTTCTTCCCAGTGTTCATGAGCATCATAGAACTTTTTATTATTGAAAGATCTTATTCCTTTACTAAAAAGCTCTATTTCTTTATCTTGCATTAATATGATCGTCTAATTTCTTTAACAATATCATAATATTTTGTACTCTTTTCAATCTGTAATGCGACTGTGTTCGGATCGTGATAAAACCATAGCCACCAGCCCTCATCTGCAGCTTGATTTAAAAAATTAGTTTTCTCTTTTAGTGTCAATGCTGCATTTAAATCGTACCCCATTATCCATGGAAGCCTTATATGCGATTTAAGAGGTATTAAATCTGAACAAAAAATCAAAACATCATCTGCATCTTCGACTTTTACTAATTGCTGACCTACCGTATGCCCATTTACGCTAATAGTTGATATACCATCTAATATCATTGAATTATCTTGAACTAATTTCAAATTACCTAAAGATTCAAGTAGTGAATAATTATAATCTAGATAGCTAGCACTATCTCTAGGGCTAGGGTTCATTCCCGAAGTCCAATTAGCTTCCGAAATAAAATATGTTGCATTAGGAAATGCTGGTACCAACTCTCCCTCTTTATTTATATCTAGGATGCCTCCAGAATGATCAAAGTGCAAATGAGTAAGAATAACATGAGAAATATCTTCTTGTTTATAATTAAAACGCTTCAAAGCAGATTGTATAGGATTCTCCTTCTGTTTTATAGCAAACATGTTTTTAAAATCATCTGATATTTTGGAGCCCATCCCTGTTTCTATCAAAATGCAATTTTCACCATCATCTAATAATAGACATCTTAATGCAAGATCTATTCTATTCAAACTATCAGAAGGATTAGTTTTCTCCCAGAGAACCTTTGGAACCGAACCCATCATAGCCCCACCGTCTAATCTAAAGTCTCCAGTTTCCAAAGCAAAAACTTTCCATTTTCCAATATTTTTAAGCATTATATTCTAAATTACTATTAATAATTTCTTTATAAGTAAAACATTTATCATTAGAAGAATATTTTATTAATGACCGTATTGCATCTAGCTGAATTATCATTTCTGAACTATACTCATCTTTCTTCAAAGCAGCTAAAAAGCTTAGCAAACCAAATTCTCTATCATGTTTAATAAATGGACCAATTTCTTTTTCTAAATAATAAGATTCTTCTTTTTCATATTTTATTTTTAAAGATAATAATTGCTGCATCAATAGGTGATAAACTGTACTATATCTAATGTAGATAGTATCAAGTATTTCTCTAAAAAGGCAAAGAATTATAAAATCAGCATTCTTTATCTTTAAATCATTATCAAATAAACAATTAACACCTAGCTCTAAAAAAAATAATTTCCCTTCATCTTTAATATTTTTTAATGATTTATAAATATACCAACAAAATAGAACGTGCGATGCTGATCTATCTAAAGATAATTCTAAAATATATTCGGCTAAATATTGCGGACTTGCTACAAGGTGCAACTTTCTAATATAATCTAGTGCTAATGTTTTTTCATTTTTATTAACGAATTTTGCGAACTCTTCAATAGTTATAATTTCAAGTTTTTTTGTATTACTTGCTTGATTTTCATTACCTATATTATCAGAATATCTAGATATATAAGATTCAATCCATTTCAACATCTGCTCTGGAGGGTTTTTTGGATTAATACCTATTAATGATTTTGCTGCTTGCAGAGTTGTAATTAAATGAGGTTTCTGATAAGGAATTCTTGAAGAAAAATCAAACAATGAATCCATATGGCTTTTTAAATCTTGCTGGCTTTTATTATTTTCAGCCGCCATAAGACCATCCTGTACTAGACAATTCTAATCCACACACATCTTCAATAACAACAGCATCCTTTACACTTGCAAGAAATAATGGATGGTCTCCTTCTTCTAAAATATTTTCGACTGAACAGACCAAATATGCTGGAAAACCTTTAATTAAAGGAAGTCCATTTACTATTTTAAAACTATGTCCATTGATTTTAGAATCTTCTACGCTCGAAGGTTTAAAAAATGCCGATGCCAAATCTTTTTGATCTTCACCAGGTATATGTAAAATAAAAGATCTTGAATCTTTTACTATTTCATATGATAGAGTATTTTTTTTTATACATACCGAAATTAATGGCGGAGAAAAAGATGCTTGACTTACCCATGTAACTGTAGATGCACATAGCCTACTACCTTCTATTGATGACAATACATAAATTCCATATGAAAACATTCGTAAACATTTTTTCTTATCAATTTCATTCATAATTTGTTAATATTTAATTTATTATTTATAAGATAAATTAAGATAATCTATATATCCTTTAAAATATTTTCATTTAAACAAATACTACAATCTATTATTACATTTAATATAATATTTAATTAAATTTAAGTATGCCACAATCGGGAATACATGCAGCTTTAAGCTTTCGCTTAGGACAGTCTACAAACATACAAAGTAACCTTATACCATCAATAATCTTTGGCGCTATACTACCAGACATTGATTATATTGCTGTTGCCCTAGGCATGATATACTATCCTCTTAATCTTTCAGAACAATTATTTCATAGAACATTTTTACATAGCTTTTTTATTTTGCTAATTATTTATTTGATATTTGGATTGATATCTGAGTGGAAAAATAATACTGAAATAAAACAAATTGGAAAAGGAATAGCAATTGGTATGCTATCCCATATAGTCCTAGACACACTTCTAAGCTTCAAGGGAATACATTTGTTATGGCCACTTCCATTAAGAGAGTTCGCCCTATGGAACAACTTTAATTTTTCTAATGGGTTTTATAAATTAATGTATATTATGGAATTTTTTTTCTTTAGGTGGTATGCTTGGTTCTTAATAAAAAGAAACATAGCTCATCCGACTAATAATTCAGGAGTTATCAAATATTTAAGCTACTGGAAAAAAATAGAAACTTTACTATTTACAATTTTTATAATTATAAGCTTTATCAATTATCATTATTTTAAAATACTATTCATATTTGCCTATATACCTTCAATAACCATGTCATTATGGGCAACATATATGAATTTTGATGCTTTAGCATACAAATCAAAAAAATAAAGTTTTGGCTAAATAACAAAAAAAGAGGGATAATGGAAACTATATCTACATTTGTATTAGCTGTAGGATTAATAATTTTTGCAGCACATTTATTTACAGCACTTTTTGATAGAACAAAACTTCCCGATGTTCTTCCACTGATTCTAATAGGCATTGTCTTAGGCCCCGTATTTAATATACTAACAATAGAAGATTTTGGATATATAGGCCCACTCCTAAGCGCAATCGCATTAATACTTATGCTATTTGAAGGAGGAAGCCATCTTAAGATCGAAACATTAAAATCTTCATTAAAAGATTGTGTTATTTTATCTATTTCAACTTTTCTAATTACAATGCTTACCACCGCATTATTTACAAAATATTTAATTGGAATTCCACTAATACCAGCATTATTTGCAGGTGCAGTGCTAGGAAGTATATCTCCAGCTGTTGTAGTACCAATAATAAGAACACTAAAGCTCACTGAAAAGACTAAATCTACATTAGTAATAGAATCTGCAATCACAGATGTTCTTAGTATTATTATTGCTCTTGGAATTTTAAAAACTTTTGAAACAGGAAATAAAACAATTATAGAATTTATTGGTACAAATTTAATCGCTACCATGATAATGTCTTTACTTGTTGGCTTTGGCGGATCTATCATTTGGTCTACAATTTTAGAGAAAATTAGAAAATTTCCAAATACTATTTTTACATCTCTAGCATTTATTTTCATCTTATATGGTTTATCAGAGATCTTGGGATATAGTGGACCTATATCAGTATTGATTTTTGGACTTGTGCTAGCTAATTCAAAAAAAGTACCTATTAGTATAGTCAAGAGATTTGGAACTGATCACATAACTGAATTTACAAATATAGAAAAAACATTATTTTCAGAGGTTATTTTTTTAGTTAAAACCTTCTTCTTTATTTATTTAGGTATTTCCATACAATTTAGTGATGTTAAAATTTTAATTACAGGCCTACTTTTAACACTTATTATTTACTTTGGGAGGCTACTCTTAAGTAGGCTCATAATACCTAAAGCAACCCCTATATACGAAGCTGCAATGATGTCTTTCGTCATCCCTAAAGGATTAGCAGCAGCTGTTTTAGCAGAAGTTCCATTACATATGAATTTAACCTATCAAAACTTAAATATTTTTACTGAGATTCGTGCAATTATTTACATGGTAATATTATTTAGCATCTTAATTACTGCAATACTTATTTATACTCAAGAAGCAGGAATCACTAGATCAAAATTTGAAAAATTATTTTCTCATTTTAATAAAAATGAATTTTAAATGAAAAAATAATGGTTAAAAGTATTTTTTTTTATGTCTATCAAATAATAACATATTAAATTAATTATACTATTTAATTTATTTTTATACAATTAATCAATGATAAACAAGATTTTTTCTAGCGGTAGTAAAAACAATAAATCTGATTTTTATGTTGAATACGCACCAAATGATTCAAATAAAATATCTATTGATATAAATTCTAAAAACAATTTCCTGTTTGGTTCAAAAATCAATGATCTATGTCTCCAAGTTTGTAAAGATTTAAATATAGTTGGAGGAAACTTTCTGATTAATGACACGGGAGGTCAATACTTTACTCTACAAGCTAGAATAGAAGCAACTGTTAAATCTGCATGGCCTAATATAAAATCTGAGTCTCTCCCTGAATTTAAGAAACATTCAAATTATAAATCTAAAAAAGATAGATTTAGAAGAAGTCGCTTATACATCCCAGGCAACCAAGCTAAACTTATGCTAAATGCAGGTATTCACAAACCAGATGGAATAATTTTGGACTTAGAAGATTCTGTCTCTCAATCGGAAAAACATTCTGCTCGATTGATCGTTAGAAATGCACTACGCTACTTAAATTTCTTTAATGCTGAAAGGATGGTAAGAATAAATCAAGGTAAATTAGGTTTAACAGACCTTGAATCCATTATTCCTCACAATGTACATTTAATTTTAATTCCTAAAGTTGAGGATGCATCAGAATTAATTAAAATAGATAAAAAGATTCAAAATATATCACAGAGATGTGGTAGAAAAGAGCCTGTTTACTTAATGCCCATAATAGAGAGTGCATCTGGAATATTGAATGTATTTAAAATTGCAAATGCAAGTAAAAATAATGCTGCTATTGCAATTGGACTAGAAGATTATACAGCGGATATAGGAGTTGAAAGAACTAATGAAGGCAAAGAATCTCTATTTGCTAGAAGTCAATTAATCAATGCTGCTAGATCAGCAAATATTCAAGCAATTGATACTGTCTTCAGTGACGTAGCTGATGAAATTTCCTTAAGAAAATCAGTAAAGGAAGCAAAAAAAATGGGATTTGATGGAAAAGGATGTATTCATCCTAGGCAGATAAAACCAATTCATGAAGAATTTGCACCATCAACAAATCAAATTGAAAAAGCAAAAAATATTGTTTTAGCATTTGATGAAGCTAAAAAAAGAGGTCTTGGCGTTGTATCTCTAGGTAGCAAAATGATTGATCCTCCAGTAGTAAAACGTGCTCAAAAAACAATTGAAATAGCTATTTCAATGAATATTTTATCAAAATCTTGGAAAAAAAATTAATATGCCAAAACAAGAAGCAACGCTTATAAAAAATAAGGCTGGAAGGCTAGTCCCGAACCGGGTTAATGGTGTAAAAGCGACCCCTTTTAAAGGAGTTGGTAAACATCACCCTCTAGCCCCAAAAGCTTCTCCGCCTATTAGTTCTTGTCAAAACTTTCCTTCTAATGGTAACAAAGTAGTATCTTCATTAAAGGAAGCTCTCGAAAAATGTAATATAAAAGATGGAATGACAATATCAAACCACCATCATTTTCGCAATGGTGATTTAATTATGAACCAAGTTTTTGATATTTTAGCAAAATCAGGCAAGAAAAATCTTAGATGGTTTCCTTCTGCATCATTCCCATGCCATGAACCTATGATTAAGCATATGAAAAATGGAGTTATAAAACATATTGAAGGATCTATGAATGGCCCGCTAGGTAAATATGCTTCTGAAGGTAAAATGAATGGCACTGCAGTTTTAAGATCACATGGAGGAAGATGGCAAGCTGTTCAGGATGGTGAAGTTCATATTGATGTTGCTATAATTGCAGCGCCAACTGCAGATCCTTTTGGAAATTCTACAGGAGACAGAGGGCCTTCAGCGTGCGGACTTTTAGGATTTGGCTTAGTAGACTCAATTTATGCAGATAAAGTTATTGTTGTAACAGATAATTTAGTAGAATTTCCTTGTATTCCATGGCAAATCCAAGGCAACAATGTAGATTATGTTGTAGTTTTAGATAAAATAGGAGATCCTGAGAAGATTGTTTCAGGAACTACAAAAATAACTAAATCTCCTGACCGTTTATTTATTGCTGAACAAACTGCAAAATTTGTTCATGCTGCAGGAATCATGAAAAATGGTTTTAGTTTTCAAGCAGGTGCAGGTGGGACAGCTCTTGCTTTTGCAATATATCTTAAAGAAATGATGAAAAAATCAGATGTTAAAGCTCGTTTTATTAGAGCTGGCTCTACTAAATACTTAGTAGAAATGTTAGAAGAAGGATTAACAGATTATATATTAGATGGCCAAACCTTTGATCTTGAAGGTGTAAGATCAATGAGAGAAAATGCAAATCATGTAAATACTTCTCCATTTACAAGCTATAATTGGCATGGTAAAGGTAATTTTGCATCTATGCTAGATGTTGTAGTTTTAGGTGCAACGGAAGTAGATTTAAATTTCAATGCAAATGTTGTTACTCATTCAGATGGGCAAATGCTACATGGGATTGGAGGTTGGCAAAATTGTTTGTTTAGTAAGTGTACTATACTGCCAATTCCTTCTTTTAGAAATAGAATTCCAATTATAGTAGATAATGTAACTACACTTGTAGGTCCGGGCGAATTAATAGATGTTATTGTAACAGAAAGAGGTATTGCAATTAATCCAAAACGTCAAGATTTAATAAAAGCAACCAAAAATAGTGGATTACAAATTCGTAAAATTGAGGATATTAAGAGAGAAATTGATAATCTAGTCGGTGCACCATTAGAAAAACCTGATTTTACAAAAGAAGTTGTTGGTGTTATTAAATGGGTTGATGGTACAGTTTTAGATAGTATTTTTAAAGTTAAATAATAGAGAGGAATATTAAATGAAAGATAAAGTATTAGAAATATGGCCTGAAATAAATTGGATAAAAGATGAAAACCTGAAAAATAAAACTCTAGATGCCTGGGTATATGCAATAGAAAACAGCCCCTTGGAACCCAAAGATTTAGAAGAAATTCCTTTTTCTTTATTAATTAAAGACTGTGATATTTCATTTATGAATCATAAAAGAACGTGCGTTCAGTTGGCTGTTGATATAGCTAAAACAATGGTTGATAATTTTGGCAACCAAATTAAAGTTGATATGGATATTATGATATCAGGTGCAATACTCATCGATGTAGGAAAATTACTAGAATATGAAATTGTTGATGGAAAGCTTGGCACAAGTAACTATGGAAAAGTTGTTAGGCATCCATTTAGCGGTGTTGCAATAGCAGCCCGTTTCGGGCTCCCTCCTGAAGTTCAACATATTATTGGGACACACTCAAAAGAAGGTGATTTAGGAAAAAGAACAGTGGAATCAATTATTGTCCATCATGCTGATTTCGTTTCATTCGAACCTTTCAAAGCTTAAATTAATAAAATTATGGCACAAACTTTAATCGAAAAAATAGTTCAAAAGCATGCTGTTAATCTTGATGAAGGGCATAAAGTGAAAAGCGGTGATCTGATATCAATTAAACCCGCTCATATTATGACTCACGATAATACAGGCGCAGTAATGGGTAAATTTAAATCTATAGGCGCATCTAAAATGGCAAACCCTAGGCAACCAGTATTTACGCTTGACCATAATGTACAAGATAAATCAAGTGATAACTTAAAAAAATATGCTTCAATTGAACAATTTGGAAAAGATATGGGTGTTGATTTTTATCCAGCTGGTAGAGGTATAGGTCACCAAGTAATGTGTGAAGAAGGATATGCATGGCCAGGAACAATGGCTGTAGCATCTGATAGTCATTCTAATATGTATGGAGGAATGGGATGTTTAGGTACTCCAGTTGTAAGGACTGATGCTGCAGCATTATGGGCAACAAGTCAAACCTGGTGGCAAATTCCTCCTATTTCAAGAATTGAATTATCTGGCCAATTAAAGGAAGGTGTTACTGGCAAAGATGTAATAATTACTCTTTGCGGCCTATATAATAACGATGAAGTACTTAACCATGTTTTAGAATTTGTTGGAGACGGCATAGATCACCTTTCAATTGATGAACGTTTAACCATATCTAATATGACAACAGAATGGGGAGCATTAGCGGGGGTTTTCCCAATAGATAATGTAGTTATAGAATGGCTAAATAAAAGATGTGAAATTATAGATAAAAGAGGTCTTCAAAACGTCCACTCAGATATTGATAGTATTAATGGTGAGCATCCTAGAATTAATAAAAAAAATATTGAAAATCTTGTTAAATCAAACCTAAAAGCTGATGATGGCGCATTTTATTTACAAGAGATAAAATTAGATTTAGGTACTGTCACGCCACATATTTCAGGACCTAATCATGTAAAAAAAATGACCAGTATTATTGACGCAGACAAACAAAATATTACTATAAATAAAGCCTACCTTGTTAGCTGCGTAAATAGTAGGGTAGAAGATTTAAAAGCAGCTGCAAAAATTGTTGAAAATAAAAAAATCTCACCTAACGTAGAATTCTACATTGGAGCTGCTTCAAACGAAGTTCAAGAACAAAGTGAGAATGATGGTGATTGGCAAAAATTAATTGATGCAGGCGCAATTCCCATTCCGCCAGGATGCGGACCATGTATAGGTCTAGGAATAGGACTTTTGGGTCCAAATGAAGTAGGTATTTCTGCTACAAATAGAAACTTTAAAGGTAGAATGGGAGATCCTACTGCAGAAGCATACCTTGCTTCACCTGCTATAGTTGCATCGTCAGCACTTGAAGGTAAAATTACAAGTTCCCATCTATATCAATCAGCACTCCCAGGCTCAAGTATATATCAAAATGGTAAACCTACTACCTCATTAGATAATGTAAATCTTTTAAATGGATTTCCTGAAGAAATAAATGGTGATATAATTTTCTGTCATCAAGATAACTTAAATACAGATGGAATATATCCTGGTAAATATACATATATAGATGATTTTACCAATGCTCAACAAGCTAAAGTAGTAATGGAAAATTATGATCCTGAATTTGGCAATTTAGTTTCAGAAGGTAATATTTTAATAGGAGGATATAACTTTGGAACAGGTTCATCTAGAGAACAGGCTGCTACAGCTCTTAAATATCGCGGAATTCAAGTCGTAATTGCGGGATCATTTAGTCAAACTTATAAAAGAAATGCAATTAATAATGGTTTCCTTGTAATAGAAGCACCAGATCTTGTTAATGATATGAAAAATAAATATGGAACTACTAAACTATCAATAAAAACCGGGTTAAATGTAGTTATTAGCTTTAAAAAAGCTTCAATTAAAATTGAAAACAAAAAATATTCAATAGCACCCATTGGAAAAGCAGCTCAAGAACTAATATTAACTGAAGGTCTTGAAAATTGGGTAAAAGCAAACATAAAATAATAAAAATAAGGAATTTTACATATGTCAGATAGAACTATTGTAGCAATGCCTGGTGATGGTATTGGAAAAGTTGTACTTGATAATACAATTAGAGTACTTGAAAAAGCTGGATTCAGTGCAAACTATGTTGAAGGAGATATAGGATGGGAATTTTGGTGTAGTGAAGGAAATCCTTTACCAAAAAGGACTCTAGATTTAATTGCTGAACATAAAATTGGTCTATTTGGAGCAATAACATCAAAGCCTAAAGATGAAGCGTTTGATGAGTTATCTCCAGATTTAAAAGAGAAGGGTCTTGTTTATTCTAGCCCTATAGTAGGACTAAGACAGCATTTTGGACTTGATATATGTTTAAGACCTTGTAGAACATATCCGGGAAATCCTCTTAATTTTATTAGAAGAGGTCCAAATGATACAATTGAAGAACCTGAAATAGATGTAGCAATATTTAGACAGAATACTGAAGGTTTGTATGGCGGAGTAGAATGGAGTAATCCTCCAAGTAATGTATATGATGCACTCATGAGTCATCCAAAATTCAGTAAAAATTTTGGCAGTACTCCTGTGGATGAAATTTCTGTTTCTACAAGAATTTTTACAAAAAAATATACTGAAAGAATATTACGCGCTGCCTTTGAACACGCAAAAAAATATGGTTACAAATCTGTTACAGTATGTGAAAAACCAAATGTGATTCGTGAAACATCTGGAATGATGTATAAAATGGCTCAGCAAATTCAAAAAGCTGAATTTTCAAACATTGAACTCTGGAATACAAATATTGATGCGCAAATGATGTGGCTAACCAAAAACCCAGAAAATTATGGCGTAATTGTTGCTGGAAACATGTTTGGAGATATTGTTTCTGATGGTTTTGCTGGTTTAATTGGAGGCCTTGGATTCGCTACTAGTGCGCAATACAATCCTGAAACAGGAATTGGTGTTTTTGAACCTACTCATGGAAGTGCACCAAAATATGCTGACTATGAAACATCTATTGTAAATCCTATTGCTATGATTGAAACGTCTTGCATGATGCTTGACTTTATAGATGAACAAGAGATAGCTAAAAAAATTAGAAAAGCTGTTTCAGAAATAATTCAAGAGGGCAAAGTTCGTACATATGATATGGCTAAAATGTCAGGTCGTCAAGATGTTTTAGATAAAGGTGCTGCATCAACAAATGAAATGGCTGATGCTATCATAAATAAATTATAAGGATAAAATAATGGAAAAATCAATAGCAAGACAAATTTCAGAGTATGCAGTAAATCTTAAATATGAGGATCTACCTGATGAAGTAATAAATGAAGTTAAAAGATATATGTATGATTCTATTGGTTGCGCTTATGGAGGATATCACACTAAAGATCTTAATATAATTAGAGATATTTACTTAGAGATGGGTGGAAGTAAAGAGTCTACTGTAATAGGATTTGGAGATAAACTTCCTGCTGTCAATACTACTCTAATTAATTCATTAATGGTAAGAGCTTTAGACTTTAATGATATATATTGGAAGGATGATCCCTCTCACCCTTCTGATATCATACCTGCTGCGTGGTCTGTGGGTGAACTTGTAAATGCTAATATGAAGGATGTTATTGTTGCAATAGTATTAGCTTACGAATTTGAACAACGTCTATGTCTATTTGCAAAACCTGGAGTCCGAGAACGTAAATGGCATCATGCTACTCTAACTCAATTTGTTTCTCCAATTGTTGCGGGAAAACTTTTGGGCTTAACTGTAGATCAAATGGTCAATGCAATTGGTATTAGTGGATGCCATAACCATACTATAGGCTGCCCTACAGCAGGAAAGTTAACCATGATGAAGAATACTGTTGATCCTATGGCTGTCCAATCTGGTGTTTTTGCTGCATTAATGGCACAAAAGGGTTATTCTGGTACAGAAAAAGTGTTTGAAGGTAAAGAAGGATTTATGGATGCTTTTGTTGGATGGAATGCTAAAGAAGAAAAATTAAAACCAACAGATATGGAAGGTAGAGATGGTACATCTTCTTGGTCATGGGATATTGATGCATTGGTGGGTAATTTAGGAAATAGTTATAAAATTATGGAATGCGGCATGAAAGCATTTCCAACTGAAGCTCTAACACATACCCATTTATCTTGTCTATTAAATGCTATGATTGATAATAATCTAAATTATACTGATATTAAAGAAGTTCAGGTAACATGCTTTGCACAGGCATACGATATTCTATTTGATCCTACTAAATATCGTCCTGAATCTAGAGAAACTGCTGATCATTCGCTCCCTTATTGTCTAGCAGCTGCAATGGTTGATAAAAAAATCACTACTGAATCATTTTCTGATGAAAAGTTAAATGATCCTAGGATTTACGAAGTAATTGATAAAATTAAAGGTCAACCTTCTCAAGAGTTTGAAAAAATGTTTCCAGCAAAACAGCCCTCAAAAGTAGTGGTGACTACTAATGATGGTAGGCAATTTGAAGAGTATTTAGAATATCCAAAAGGTGATCCTCGAGAACCAATGACTATGGATGACTTGGAAAATAAATTTAATTCATTGGTTGGAGACAAGTTAAATGATGATCAAAAAAAACAGTTAAAAAATACTATATTTAATTGTGAAGAAATGAGTGCAAATGATTTTATGACCGCATTGAATATTTAGCATTAATGAAGGATTCTTCATTTTTCCAATGTATTTCATGTTCAAATCAATATGATTTACATGAAATAAGATACAGGTGTGATTGTGGTGATCTTCTAGATGTAATTCATGATTTAGAATATTATATTCCAAATCCAAAAAAATGGGTTGATTCATTAAACTTAAATAATGATTTTGCATTTAAAAGATATAAAGATATTCTTCTTCCTTCTTTACCAAAAGAATATTTAATCTCTCTTTACGAGGGAGATACTCCATTATATGATATTTCTGATCGATTTCCTCAGTTTAAGAAAATCATGCTTAAACATGAAGGTATGAATCCAACTTTAAGTTTTAAGGATAGAGGTATGGTTGCAGGAGTATCTTGGGCTAAGTATCTAGGTTGTAAAAATATTATTTGTGCATCAACTGGAGATACATCAGCGGCAATGGCAGCTTATTCTGGTTCATCTTGTGATTTAAAAGGAATTGTTTTACTTCCAAAAGGAAAAATTTCTCCTGAACAATTAGCTCAAGCAATTTCATATGGTGCTTTAACAATTGGTGTAGAAACAGATTTTGATGGCTGTATGAAATTAGTGCAAGAGATTACTAATAGACATAGTATATATTTACTAAACTCTATGAATTCTATTCGAATAGAAGGACAAAAAGCTATAGGAATAGAAACATTACATCAATTAGATTGGGAAGTTCCTGATTGGTTTGTTATTCCTGTTGGAAATGCTGGCAATATTTCAGCTTTAGGGAAAGGATTAAGAGAGCTTTTTGATTTAGGTATAATCAAAAAGCTTCCTCGTCTAGCTGGTATACAAGCTGAAGGCTCTTCCCCATTAGTTCATAGTTTTAAAAATAATTTTATTGAACTAATTCCTCAAAAAGCTAAAGCAACTAAAGCATCTGCCATCCAAATTGGAGATCCTGTTAGTTATAAAAAGGCTGTCCGAGAATTAAAGTATTTTAATGGATATGTTGAATCTGTATCAGAAAATGAAATTATGGATTGGAAAGCCCAAATTGATAAGCTTGGCATATCAATTTGTCCCAATAGTTCTGTTGCTATGGCTGGTGCAGTTAAGCTATATGAAAAAAATATCATTAAAGAAACTGACCATGTTGTTGCCATTATGACTGCTCATGGGAGTAAATTCTCAAATACAGCTGTAGAATATCATCAAGATTCATCAAATAAATTTTCTAACTTAATAAAATTTATATCTCCTAAAATATCTAATTTAGAAAATGTTCTAAATCTATGAATACTGTAGAAGTCTTTGCCCCAGCAACTATAGGTAATATAGGACCAGGATTTGATGTATTAGGATTAGCTATTGAAGGAATGGGTGATATAGTAAAAGCTAGAAATATATCTGGAAATAAACTAATTATTGAGAATATTTTAAATTCAGACCACGACATATCCCTTGATCCAACAAAAAATACAGCTGGTATTGCTGCTCAGAAAGCTCTTGATTTATTAAATATAAAATCTGGCGTATCATTAGAAATAATAAAAGGTATGCCTTCTGGAAGTGGTTTAGGAAGTAGCGCGGCCTCAGCTGTTGCAGGCGCTAATGCAATCAACTGTTTATTTGGCAATCAATTATCTAAAGAACAATTGCTTACAGCTTCTATGGAAGGTGAATATGCTGTTAGTGGAGGATACTTCGCTGACAATGTTGCTCCTGCAATATATGGAGGTGCTACATTAACTAGATCTTTAAACCCTCTAAAAATAACTGCACTTGGAACAATTAATGATCTAATTATTATCCTTGTAATGCCAAAGATTAAAATCTTAACTAAAGAATCTCGTAAAATAATACCAAAATCAATTTTATTATCTGATTGTATTAATAATATGGCAAATACTGCAAGTATTACTGCTGCATTTTGTAAAAATGATTATAGCCTTATAAAAAATAATTTGTTTGATTTTATTATAGAACCAAAAAGGTCTCTACTTATAAAAGGTTTTTCTGAAGCAAAAGAAGCGGCTTTAAAAGCAGGTGCTGATGGGATGACAATCTCAGGTTCGGGGCCAACAGTCTTTGCTATTACTAATTCTAAAAATAAAGTTGAATTGATAAAATCTTCTATCATTAGTTCTTTTAATAATATAAATATTCAATGTAAATATTTAATTAGTTCAGTATCTAAAGAAGGCACCAAACAAATTAATTAAATACTATTTAAATGTCCTTAAAAATAAATGAAATTTATTATTCAATTCAAGGGGAGTCTTCTCATAGTGGGAGACCTTGTATTTTTATACGCCTAACTTATTGTAACCTTCGCTGTACTTATTGTGATACTGAATATGCATTTTATGAAGGTTCAAATATGACAATAGATGAAATTTTAAAATATATAAAAAAATGGAATTGTAATTTAGTTGAAGTGACTGGTGGAGAGCCTCTTTTCCAAAAGGAATGTATCAATTTACTTAATGCATTAATTAATAAATCATATGAAGTATTACTAGAAACAGGTGGCTCGCTACCAATTGGAAATGTTCCAAAAAATGTAATAAAAATTATTGATTTTAAATGCCCTTCAAGTGGTATGGAAAAAAAGAATTTATGGTCAATAGTTAAAGATTTACAAGTTCATGA
>MDSW01153959.1_pt1 | contig 21679 bp, 22 predicted proteins | sample 811171 | NCBI WGS metagenome assembly MDSW01 (sample SAMN05326641, study PRJNA326480) | marine metagenome | isolation source: seawater | place: Atlantic Ocean: North West | collected 2012 | reverse complement strand
GTCGTCTTGCCGGCACCGTTTCTTCCAAGGAGGCCGACGATTTCACCGGGACCCACCGAGAAGCTGACTTCGTCGACAACACGTCTGCCGTTGTAGCTCTTGACCAGATTGTTCGCGACGAGCATGCTCATGAAGACGAGGCCTCATCGGCGGACTCGGCCTTCACGGGCCTGGCATCCAGTGACCAACTGTCTGGATGAAGTCGATGCGCGATGATACCGATCATCGTGTCGAGGCCCTTGTAGATGTGGGCATCCAGCTTGATCCGGGTTCCATCGGTATTCACGATCCAGCAGATGGACTTCGCCATCCATCTGGACATGTCGATGTCCGCAATCTGATCGGCTTTCCAAGAAGCTTCCGGCATGTGGAAGGTTCCGTCCGGATCGAGTCGGTACTTTCGTGATCCCGTGGAAAACAGGGACCAGACGTACCACGGCACAAACGGAAGGCAGAGGATGAACAGCCACTGGATCGGTCGATCGTAGTCGCTTGGAGGCGTGGCTTCTCCATACAGTTCCAGCGCAGCATCCGATTCCAGTCGTGCCTGTTCACGAAGGGCCGGCCAGTCTGTGGGTGAAATCTCGTTGGGTCGTTTGATGCCGTTCCTGTAGACGACCAGAGTCGCTCTCCAGGCATTCGCATCGTCGGGCGCATCGTCTGGAAGTGGTTGGGCGAGCAAGGCGTCCAGCTTGCCGACGGTTTCATCGACCATCTTCGTCTCTTCACCAGCGTCGATCGAATCGAGACTGGAATGGACGTCGCGGGAAATCTCGCCTCGCTGATAGTTCCGTGCTTGCGCCGGGATGGCCCAGACGTAGTCGTAGATTCCCCAGAGACCCAGAACGAGACACATTCCAGCGACGAAGAGCGCTCGCAGGCTGAAGCTCGGTGCCACGGCCGCATGCAGCGTCTGTTCCGTTCCGGAATGCTCGTTTGGAGTGGTCTCTGTCATGGGTGCATCCTTTCCCGGTTACATGGTACATCCCGGGCGAATGGCTCTTTACTGATCCTGAGCGGCTTCCGTGCAGGTTTCCGCCAGGGCCACGTACACAGGGTCGCAGTCAGGCAGTGCATCGAGACATCCGAGCAGGGTGTCGATTCGGCGATCAACCTGCTTCGTGGGGTCCACTTTTTCAAGAGCGGATTCGCCGAGCGCCTCAAGACCGGATTTGAACCAGCTGGTTGACGGCTTCGCTTCCTTCGTTGGCGGTTCGATCTGCACCCTGACCGTGGTCCCGGGTGCAATGGCGACGATTGGAATGAGACCCGTCTTGGTCGTCGGTTCCCTGCAGAGCACGGCAATCGGAACACCTCGATCACGTCCGTGCTGGATGAGTCTTCTGGCGTCGGCACCCACCAGCGGTGGTTGCACGAGATATCGACCTGGAGAAAGCTCCATGGTCTCCACCACACCATCATCACAGATCCGAACGGACCCCCGGACAAGCGCCTTGCGACGAATGGCCTGACGGCACTGTCGAACACCTTCGACGATCTCGATCATGCCTTCCCAGTCGTTCCGACTGCGACTGGCCGCGAGTGCCTTGAGGAAATGAGCTTCTGCCGTGAACCAGGATTGCTCACGCGCGGCATCCAGTGCCCTGTCAACCTGACCCTGGATCTGCTTTGTCCTATTCATTCAATCGCCTCGTTCACTCGCCTTGTCAGGCATTCTCATGATCATTGGACGGAAGCGACCCGGCCAAGCCGTCCAGCAGTCTGTTCCAGTACATGGCCGAAGCTTCCAGATCGGCATGAAGTGACTTCCGAATGGTATCGGTCGAACCGGACCCCATGGCTCGACGAAAGTCCAGTAACCGTTCAGACAATGAACGTTGTGCCATCTCGACCTCGTCGAGGATGCCACCTTGAAGTCGTTCAGCCATCTCGACCACCATTCGAGTCCCTTCGAGGAGTCGTTGCATCAATTCGGTCAGTTGGGGCCTCAGCTCATCGAGGGTTTCATCCTGAAGACCCTCCATGATCGGAGGCAGGGCATCCATGACGGCATCAAAATTCGTCCGTGCCTGACGGATCGATTCATGACCGTCTTCCCGGCAGCCATCGGCATCGGATTGAGGCGTTGGTCTGATCACGGTGGCGTTGATTGACGTCAGGCGGTGATTGCTTCGGACACTTCTTCTGCAACCGCCTCCGTACCGAAGGACATCCTGACACCACCGTTGGGGACGATTTCCATCACGAGTGGAATTCCCGCGGTGATCAGGAGGAGCCCCTGGTCCGGAGATTCCGAATCATGGAACAGCGTCTTGACCAGTTCGCAGACAAGGTGGAGATCGCCGGTATCGCACAGAAGTGGATCGCGTGTATTCAGTTCGACTGTGGCAGCAGCATCGATTCTCTGCCACTCCTCATTTTCCGCCAGTGAGAACGCGACGACATCGAAGATGCTTCTCCATCGACCCACCGGGAAGAGAATCAGCTGGTTGTGATGCAGCTTGTGCAGGATGTTGTCAATGACACCCGGCATCGACTCAAGGGAAAACTCGACGACCTGCGCGCCTTTCAAGGGTTCGACTTCACTGCCCGGGACGGCCAGGTGTCTTCTTGGCGCGGATTCGTCCACCATTCGAAGGAATGTGTGGTCGTCGTCCGGTGATTGTCGCTCGATCCCGTGCTGCACTAGCAGCTCGTTGACCTCTTCAACGCTGATGAACTCCACGTTCAGTCACTCCATTTGCCAACAACTGGCAGGATCATCTAAGCGGATGAACGCTCAGAACGCAAGCGACCCTCTTGATCCGGCCTCTGGAAATCCTCTCCAGTACGGCTTCGGATAGTATCTCTCGATCTCAGGAACCCGCCGTGAACACGATCCTCTTCATCTGTACTGGCAATACCTGCCGCAGCCCGATGGCCGAGGCCATCGCTCGTTCCGTCCTCGATGGGAAGGACACGTTCGTTGCATCCGCTGGAGTGGCGGCCGGTGATGGGGCCCCTACTTCCCGGGAGACGCTCCGGGCACTTGAAAGCATGGGAATCGAGTATCAGGGTCATTCGACCCCCCTCTCGGCTGAAATGATCCGCAATGCGGACCTGGTCCTCTGCATGACGCGAAGCCATCAGGACGTCGCGCGACGTCTCGTGGAGGGCGATCCTGATCAGGAGGCCAAGGTCCTTCTTCTGGATCCTGACGGCGATGTTCCGGATCCCATCGGACAGGGCCAGTCGCGATATGACGAGCTGGCAGAGTTCTTCTCGAAGATCATCCCGGATCGAGTCGCCGCTCTCTCCCAGAAGAACTGAACGATCCTTTCCGGTCAGGCCCCCGTCCGGGCCACGAGTTCGGAAAGCAATCGGACGCCGTATCCGGTCGGGCCCACGACATGCAGATCGTCACGCTTGTCCACTGCACTGACTCCAGCGATGTCGAGATGCGCCCACGGCACATCGTCGTCCACGAAGTAGCTCAGGAAAGCGGCCCCCTGGATCGGATGCGCATTCCGGTTCGGGCCCGAGTTCCAGAGGTCCGCATGCTGTGCACGCATGAACTTCCGATGCGCTTCCCAGAGCGGAAGCTGCCAGACACGTTCGCCCGTGGATTCCGCTGCTTCTTCGATCTGGTTTCGGAACGGGGCATCTTCACACCAGAGACCCGCACAGAAGTGACCCAGTCCGACGACAACACCGCCCGTGAGGGTGGCGACATCGACGATGGCGGTCGGTTTGATCTTTCGGCAGGTCCATGAGAGCGCATCACCAAGAATCAGACGACCTTCTGCGTCGGTATTCGTGACCTCGACCGTCACGCCATTGAACATGGTGATGATGTCGTCCGGTCGATAGGCGTCACCACTCACCAGATTCTCAGCACATGGCAGAACGCCGAACACATGGACGGGCAGCTTCAGTCGGGCAATGGCGATCATCGCGCCAAAGACCGCGGCGCCACCGTTCATGTCGTATTTCATGCCCTTCATCGTGTTGGATATCTTCAGCGAGTATCCACCACTGTCGTAGGTCATGGTCTTTCCCACGAGCGCCAGTCGATGACCCGGGCGTGGTCGGGCGGGCTTGTGCTCGAGAATCATCATGCATGGCTTGTTGGAGGAGCCGATGCCGACATTGACCAGACCGCCCATGCCCAGACGTTTGGCTTCGGCAAACGAGATCACACGACACTTCATGCCATGCTTTCTCGCAGCGGCACGAGCCTGTTGAGCGACCCATGAAGGGACGCAGATGTTGGGCGGTGTCGCGGAGAGCCTCCGCGATTCATTCGTTGATTCCGCCAGGATGATGCCGCGACGCATGCCGCCTCTCACTTCCTGACAGGATGCACCCAGCGAGAGCGACCCACTGGCAGGCTCGTTCGTGCTCGCCTTGCCATCAAAGAAATCCACTTCCCAGTTCGCCAGCACCATGCCTTCGGCCAATGCCTGACCGACGGATTCGGGGTCTGCGATCCGGCGAGGGATGGTCAGATCAAGCTGGACGTCCAGGGCCTGGATGTCCATGGCGTGCAGTTTTCGGACCAATCGTCCACCCAGTCGTCGGATCGAATTCAGGTCGATCGTGTTCTGATCACCCAGGCCGACCAGGAGGACGTCATCTCCCTCGACAACGACATCACCTTCCTTGCCTGAGAACATCCGGGATTTCATCGCCTGGCGGATTCGGCCACCATGAGCCTCGTCGAATGCCACCAGAGGCTTCGGCAGTCGAGTGGTTCCGGTCGGCAGGCCGATCAGCAGGGTTGATTTGCGGGGTGATCCAGTCCGAATGGTGCGGTACACGGGTATCTCCTGCCCGATGGATGGGCGTATGCGAGTGATGTGTGGCTCATCATCGACTACGCCGGCTTGTCTACTTCAGTGCGGGCTACCATGAGGCTCATGTCAGCCTCCAGCCGAATGACGGATGCCGCCTTCAACAGGGCCCGAGAAGGGCTTCGGGTTCTCGAGGATCTTGCCCGATTCATTCTGGACGATGCGAGGCACGTTGAAACTCTCAAGAAGGCTCGTCACGCATTGAGCGATCTGGCATCCCAGTGGCCTGGTCTCTCGATGGTGCTCTCGAGGAATACCGCCGGGGACGTCGGAACGGACATCTCAACCACTGCCGAGGGCACCCGCAGGGATCTGCGTTCCGTGGCCGCGGCAGCCGGACGTCGAGCCACGGAGGCACTTCGATCGCTGGAGGAACTCGCCAAGGTGGAGGCACCTCATCTGGCTGGAACCATCGAACGCATGCGGTACGAAACATATGACTGTGCCGGTGAAATCGAGACGGCGTTGCCAGCCCGCCAGTCACCCCACTGGGGCGTGTGTGTGCTCTTGACCGAGTCCAGATGTGTTCGACCCTGGCTGGACGTGGCTGAAGCAGCCATCGACGGCGGTGCCGAGTGTCTTCAGCTCAGAGAGAAATCGCTTGATACCCGGACGCTGCTTGATCGAGCACGACGTCTTGTGGATCTTGCACGACCCAGGGGCGTGGCTGTGATGATCAATGATCGGCTGGATATCGCGCTCGCCTCCGGTGCGGATGGCGTGCATGTGGGTGCCCATGATCTGTCCGTCTCCGAAGTCCGCCGGATCGCCGGGAATGATCTGATCGTCGGCGCAACGGCCCGAACCGCCGAAGCCGTCGAGGCCGCGATTCGTGACGGGGCCTCCACGATCGGCGTCGGTCCAATGTTCGCATCATCGACCAAGCCACAACTCGAACCGATCGGACCGGATCGACTCGAGGCGCTGACCCGGACGCTGGGTGACTGTCCACACCTGGCAATCGGAGGGATTGATGCTTCCAACGTCGCTCGTGTTCGTGAGGCAGGTGGTCGTGGGATTGCGGTATGCGGCGGAGTCTGTGATGCACAGGATCCCGCTGAAGCGACCGCGATTCTGGTTGCCGCCATGAATGAACCTCCTGGCAACCACATGGCTGCACGTCCAGTGAATGGTCATGCGTGACCTTGAATTCCTGGTTCTCGGGTCCGGGACATCCGCGGGTATTCCCGCGATCGGATGTGACTGCGAGGTCTGTCACAGTGAGGATCCGAAGGACAAGCGTCTGCGGACCTCTGCCGCGATTCGGTTCACGGACGCACAGGATCAGCCTCGCACGATTCTCATCGATGCCTCCCCGGATCTCAGGCAGCAGGTTCTTCGTGCAGGGATCGACCGATGCGATGCCATCCTCTTCACGCACAACCATGTCGATCACACGTTCGGCCTCGATGAAGTCAGGCGATTCAACATCACCATGCAATCGCCGATCGAGATCTATGCCGAGCGACACACCCTGGATCATCTGGATCGCGTGTACCGGCACATCTTCCAGAGAGATCGAAACGTCAATGATTCCTTCGTGGCCACTCTGGTCGCACACCAACTGGAACCGGGCAGGACACTCGATCTCTTTGGATTGCAGGTGGAGCCCATCAGGCTCCTGCACGGCAGGCTTCCGATTCTGGGCTTCCGATTCGGCACGGACGCGACCTCACCCCATCTGCCTCTGGCCTGGTGCACCGACGTGTCCTCGATCCCTCCGGAGAGCTGGACGCGGCTGACGGGACTCCAGACGCTCTTTCTCGACATGCTCCGGGAGCGTCACCATCCCACCCATTTCAACCTTGATCAGGCTATCAAGGCCGCCAGGACCATCGACGCGGGCCAGACCTGGTTCATCCACATGGCCCATGAGATCGGCCACGCTGCGACGGAGGCCACCCTGCCAGAGGGCATCCGCCTTGCCTGGGATGGCCTGAGACTGGCCTCCGACGGGGCCGAGCCCACGTTGGATCCCCCCGGGGAGGCGGCCCGGACGCCGTCTTGTTAGACTCCGCGGTTCCATGGCCCAGATACGTGAAATCAAGAAGCGAATCGGGGCTGTCCAGACCATCGCCCGCATCACCAAGACGATGCAGATGATCGCGACGGCCAAGTTCACATCGGCGCTCCAGCGCGCTGAATCCTCCAAGCCCTACGCAGCCTGCATCGATGACATGGTGCGTCAGGCCGCCACGGCTGCTGGAGAATACGAGTCCAAGCTGATCTCCGGTCCTGACCAGAAGGTCGGCAAGGAACTGGTTCTCGTGATCTGCTCGGATCGCGGTCTGTGCGGTGCGTACAACGGCACCGTTCTCAGGACGGCGTTGAACTACATCCGGGATCTCAAGAGCAATGGCATCGACTACGACCTCGAGGTCGCAGGCAAGAAGGGCCTCGGTTACTTCAAGTTCCAGCGGGTCGATGTGGATAATCGTCATGACATCGGTGACAAGCCGAGCTATGAGGACGTCGGTGCGATTGCAGCGAGCTACATCGAGCGATACATGGCCGGTGAGTACGATGCGATCCGCATCATCTCGATGCGATTCGTCACCACCTCACGTCAGGTTCCCGAGATCAAGCAGCTGCTTCCCATGGCGGAGACAAGCTCTGGCGAAGATTCCGAATCGACGGGTTACCAGCCTCAATACGACTTCCTCCCATCCGCCCGCGAACTCCTGGACGAACTGCTGCCTCTGACCGTCAAGACGGCACTGCTTCAGGCATTCAACGAAGCGGTCGTGAGTGAGCAGATCATGCGAATGATCGCCATGAAGGCTGCAACCGAGAACGCCAAGGAATTTGGCAGCACCCTCCGTCGTCTGTTCAACCGGGCTCGACAGGGTCAGATCACTACCGAGCTGACCGAGATCGTCTCCGGTGCAGCAGCACTGGAATAGAACCTGGAGCTGATTGCCGGATGAGTCTCTACACGGGTCGAGGCGATGATGGATGCACCGATCTCTTCGGCGGCGGTCGCGTACCGAAGCATCATGGTCGTGTCGCCGCGTATGGCGCCGCAGACGAGATGAATGCCTTCCTCGGGCTCGCTCGATGTGCCTGTGAAGATGTGGATGAGCGACTCTCGGAGATCATCAATCTGCTTCAGGACAAGGTCTTCGTACTGGGCGCCGATCTGGCCACACCTCCGGGTGGTCCCCATGAGGACAAGATCCCGAGAATTCAGGCATCCGATGTCGAGGTCCTCGAGGATCTGATTGACGAGATCGACGATCAGAACACTCCGCTCAAGACCTTTGTCCTGCCAGGTGGTTGCGAGCTTGCCGCACGGCTTCATGTGGCACGAGGCGCATCCAGACGATGTGAGCGTGCCGTGAGCATGCTGAACCATGAAGATGACTGTGGTCGAGACATCATGGTCTGGATCAATCGTGCCAGCGATCTCCTCTTTGCCATGGCTCGCGCAGCCAATCGTCTTCGAGGTATCGAGGACATCCCATGGACGGCCTGAGTCGGTCGTCGTTCTCACGCAAACTCACAGGACCGTCTCTGAACAGTCATCGTGTGATGTCCAGCCTGAGGGCCGTGTCTACGATTCATCAACCGGTCTATTCGTGGGGTTGAATGGACAGCCTGAAATCACTTGCCTTCGCGCTCCCCGCGGTTCCGGTGATCGTGCGATCCTCACCCGGCTTGAGGACCCAGCCCTCCCAGATGGCGGTTGATTCGTCCAGTGGAGCGCCTGTACTTGAGAACCACATGAAACGCGTCTGAACATGGGCTGCATCGTTTCCGATGTTCTTCAGAATGACCTGTGCCTGAAGTCGATCTGTGAACCTTCTTGCCAGGATGCCTTCGATCTGGATCCGATTCTCCAACGATGCAGCCAATTCAATTCTTGAGGAGTCCACCTGAGTCCGATGAGGACCCTCTTTGACCGTCGAGCAGCCTGCCATGCTCAGCATCATGAGGAATGACAAGAGAAGCGAGCGTCGTTGTTTCACGTGAAAACTCCTGATTGGTAGCAAACGGGTCAACAGCCATGGCTTCCTGATCGTTCAGGGACGTCCCTGCTGGTACTCCAGTAGTATCCAGAATCGGATTCCGGATCAAGGCGGTTGAACCCTTGGCCCGGGAACCGTACCCTGCCGCGATTCCAGCCAACACTCCGGCTCGTCACCCCGCCAACAAGCCCCCAAAGGAGAGGCACCATGACCATTCGAATCGGAATCAATGGATTCGGCCGTATCGGCCGCCTGGCCTACCGCGAGGCGATTCGTCGAGGTGGATTCGAGGTTGTCGCGATCAATGATCTGGTGCCGGCCTCCAATCTGGCCTACCTGGTCACGTACGACACGATGCACGGACGCTTCACGCCGGCTGTGCAGGCTGAGGGAGATGTCCTCGTGTGCGGATCGCATTCCACGGCCTGTTTCAGTGAACGCGATCCAGCAAATCTGGGCTGGGGCGATCTTGGAGTGGACTACGTCATTGAATCAACGGGCCTGTTCACGAAGGCTTCGGATGCGGCCAAGCATCTTGAGGCAGGCGCCAAGCGTGTTCTGATTTCTGCTCCGACCAAGACTCCCGATGAGGTTCCCACCCTGGTCTACAAGGTCAACAGTGATCAGTACGATCCGGCGAAGCATCCAATCGTTTCCAACGCGTCCTGCACGACAAACTGTCTGGCTCCGATCACCAAGGTGATCATGGACTGCTGTGGACTTGAAGAAGGTCTCATGACGACGACGCATGCTGCGACAGCGACTCAACCAACACAGGATGGTCCCTCCAAGAAGGACATGAGAGGCGGTCGAAACGCCTACATGAACATCATTCCTGCAAGCACCGGGGCTGCGAAAGCAGTCGGACTCTGCTTGCCGGAGGTTCAGGGCAAACTGACGGGCATGTCCTTCAGGGTTCCGACGGCGGATGTCTCTGTTGTCGATCTGACGTTCCGCTCAGAGAAGCCAACCAGCCTCGAAGCGATCAGCCAGGCCATGAAGGCGGCGTCCGAAGGATCCATGCAGGGCGTCCTCGGTTACACCGAAGACCCTGTTGTCAGCAGCGACTTCCTGAGCGATCCTCACAGCAGCATCTATGACGCGACAGCCGGCATCGAGTTGAATGACCGATTCTTCAAGGTCGTCAGTTGGTACGACAATGAATCGGGTTATGCGACACGATGCATCGACATGCTGGAAATGATGGCGGCCCTGGACTGAATCCAAGCGGATGAGAATCAGAGATTCTCACACGGACCGAAGGTATCGATGGCTTCCAGCAAGTCTGCGATGTTCACGATGCCGTCATGGTTGACATCACCCTGAGGACCATCGGTGCCCCATTGGGCGACGATGACCAGGATGTCATCGATCTCGACGATGCCGTTGCCGTTGATATCGGCCGGGCAGACGCACAGCGTGTTGCCGCCATTGTCGACAAATGGGCCGATGATCTCGTCAGGTGCGTTATCACAGAGCGTCGAGTCGGTGAAGATGATCGGTTGTGAACCGGCCACACTGCGGACACCACCACCCGAGTTGAGCGCTACGTTGCCGGTAACAGTGCACCCCAGCAGGTTGAGCGGATACGCCGTCTGTACGTTCTGCCAGGAGATGCCGGCACCATCGATCGAGGTGTTGTTCACAATGCTGCAATCCTGCATGGAATGGCCCTCGCCGTTCACGATGTGGATGGCGCCACCCTGAAGGGTCGCGTGATTGCCCTCGAAATGACAGTTCTCGAAGGTACCCAATCCGTTGATCATGACGACAGCCCCACCATTGGCCGAGGACGAGCAATTGGTGAAGTCGCAGTTGATGAGTGTTGTTTCCGAGGTTCCACAGTGGATCGCGCCACCGAATCCCGAGTGGCAGTTGTCGAAGTTGCAATCCTCGATGACCGGCCTGCCCTGGAGAATTCGAATCGCACCACCAACGATGATCGTCTCGTCGAAGCCGACGGCTGTTCCACCATCTGCGTTCTGGAAGGTGAATCCCTCGACCCGCGCAGGTGTATTGCAGAACAGCATCGAGACCAGACTCTCATTGGTCTGCGATCCGTCGATGAAGGTGACGTCTGCACCATCCGTCGACTTCAGGATCATGTTCTTGTTGTCGAAATCAAGCGGTCCGTAATAGGTACCGGGGCCAACGAGGATGGTGTCATCAGGGGAAGCAATATCCAGTGCTTCCTGAATCGTCGGAAAATCACCGGGGACATTCCATGTCTCCGCCATCGTGACACTCGATGCCATTCCAAGGACGACACAGTATGCAAGAGCCTCAAGGCGACCATTCATGACGCTTCCTCCTGTTTTCTCTTGAATTGAGGCATCGTACTGGCAGGCGAATCCAGTTCAATCAGGAAATCGACAACTCCCAGAACAGACTCGTACAGATCCCTTGGCAGCCTTCTAAGGGGCTCCCGGTTTCGACGACTGATCTGAATTCCGAAGTTCCTCAAGGGCCTTTTCCAGCTGATCAAGACGCGAAAGAACGTTCTTGTTTTGATCGACGATGAAGTGATACCGCTGTGTTGCGGTGCTCGGGATGTCCTTGGGCGTTCGAAGGAAGATGCCGGCAAGGGCGCCTGCGAAGGTCGCAAAGAGGCCGATTCCCACGCACATGATCAGGACAGCAAGGATACGACCGCCTGGGGTGATGGGTTCGAGGTCTCCGTAGCCAACGGTTGATGTTGTCACAATTGCCCACCACGCAACATCTTCCGCTGTCTTGATACTGGCCCTTGGATCCTGCATCTCGTAATGCAGTACGCCAAGACAGCATCCGACGATGATGAGCGTACTGATCAGCATCAGGATGCTGACCGTCGATGCAATTTTGTCTCGAATGAAGACCTGAGACAGGATTCTGAAGGATCGAATGACTCGGAGCGCTCGAACGACCGTTGCCAGACGGAAGAGTCGGAAGGGGCCGATGATCGGAATGGATGATGCCAGGTCCAGCAATCCCCATGTGAAGATGTATCTCCACTTCCTCTTCGAGAGAACGATGTGGCGGATGTAATCGATGAAGAAGAGGCCGCAGAAGATGATGTCGAAGAGATTGAGCAGCTTCCGGATCTCATGATCCGGTGGCATGAACAATTGCCAGACCATCATGATCAGGGCAACGATGGCAATGACCGCGATGTAGAGGTCATAGGCCTTGATCGCGTGATGGTTGATCTGTTGAACGGGTGTGCTGTCTTGGTCTGACACGGTCGATCCTCGAACCGGGCTGCTGGATCATGGAAACCCCGCAGGGTGTTCAGCTGCCCCGGTCTCCATTCATCGGCTCGATGGCATCCCCGACTCTGATTTCGCCCGTCTTGATGATTCGGCAGTTGAGACCGGCTCGGTGGACCAGAGCCGGCAGAACGGGCAGACCAGTCCGTTCCTGCAGGGTCTTGCAGGGCTCGCACAGACGCATGCCCTCGAGCTCGACACCGCCGATCCGGATACGGCTCCCGACCAGTTCATTCAGGGAGATGCCTCGCGTGAGAATGTTTCGACGAGTCATGGATGGCGGGAGCACCTGCCCGGTTTCCTTCTCGAACCATTCAAGCTGTTCGATTTCGATGAGGGTCAGTTCCTGATCGGGCTTTCCATCATCCCGTGACCAGCTGCCTGCCGACCGATATCGATCTCCCTCGAGGCCTTCTCCTGCAATGGCCTGAACGATCTCCCTGGACACCATGGGTTGACCGGCCACCGGCGCGATCCATATTTCAAGCACGTTCGACATCACAACGATTCTACAACGTGCATGAACCGACAGTCCCCTTGCCGCCTGACCCGGCCTGGCTCCAGATTTCGATCAGATTCCGGTTGCACGACACGGGAATCGGCGCAAGCTGTGAACGTTGATGGTGGGTCTGCCCATCAGGCTGTTTGACTGCCCTCGGTCATCGCCAGGTTCGAGAGAGAGAGAATGGGTGCGAGCCCGACTGCGGGTGAAGCCTCCCGCAGTAAAGGAAAACAGCCCGGCGTCCAGGGAGGCCGGGCTGTTTGTTTTCGATTGGAATCTGCCAGTCACGCTTCATGACTCGCAGTCGACTCTCAGACGAGTTCGGGGAAGGTTTCGCGAACGACCTCCACGAGATCCTTCACATGACTCACGGATTCGTCCATGAGCACCTTTTCATCGGAGTTGAGATCGATTTCGATGACCTGTTCCATGCCGCCTGCGCCAAGGACGCAGGGAACGCCGACGAAGTAACCACCGACGCCGTATTCCGCGTCACAGTAGGCCGCACAGGGCAGGATTCGCTTCTTGTCCTTGATGATCGCCTCGGCCATCTGGACGGATCCGCTGGCGGGTGCGTAGTAGGCGCTGGTGCCCATCAGCTTGACGATTTCGCCACCTCCGACCTTGGCCCGATCAACACAGGCCGTGATGGTTTCATCGGAGAGAAGCTGATTCACGGGAATTCCATGAACGCTTGCGAATCTCGGCAGTGGAACCATGTCGTCACCATGTCCACCCAGAAGCAGGGCCGTGACATCTTCTACGCTGCAGCCGATTTCCATTGCGATGAAGGTGCAGAAGCGGGCAACGTCCAGGCAACCGGCCTGTCCAAGAATCCTGTTGGTCGGAAAGCCTGTCGTCTTCCATGCGGTGTAGACCATGGCATCCAGAGGGTTTGCGACAACGATCACGACTGAATCAGGTGCGTGTGTGGCGATCTGCTCGGAGACACTCTTGACGATCTTCACATTCGTCTGAATAAGATCATCGCGACTCATGCCGGGCTTGCGAGGAAGACCTGCGGTCACGATCACGACATCGGATCCAGCGACATCCTTGTAATCACTCGTACCGATGATGTTGGCATCAAAGTTCTCGATCGGTCCACAGCAGGCCAGATCAAGTGCTTTGCCTTGCGCTACACCGACCTTGTCAGGGATATCCACGAGGACGACATCCCCAAGCTCCTTGGCAGCGGCCCAGTGGGCACAGGTGGCTCCGACGTTTCCAGCTCCGATGACGCTGATCTTGGCGCGACGCATGACGGCTCTCTTTCAAATGGTGCTTGGTTTCTCTTCCAAAACGGCGGATCCCTCTTCAAGGATCCGCCGTCCAATGGGCCAGGGGGGACTCGAACCTCCGACCTCACCCTTATCAGGGGTGCGCTCTAACCAACTGAGCTACTAGCCCGGGCGAACGCGACAGGATAGCACATCGAAAGTCAGCGGGCCGGGGGCAGGAATCTGCCCCCGGCCCGGGTGGAATCAATGGGGTTCTCTGACGGCCTCTACTCGCAGGGGACGCCGAAGTCGGAGAGGAACGCCAGGATGTCGTCCACGGTGATGATGTCATCACCTGTGATGTCACAGTCGCTGCTCTGGCCATAGTCTGCCAGGAGTGCGAGCATGTCGTTGACATCACGGACATCATCGCCATTGCAGTCACCCTCGCAGTTTTCCTCGCTCGGGATCACCGAGATGGTGAGCGTTCCGAATCCGGTATCGCCGGAGTTGTTGCCGATCCTGAACCAGTAGCTGGTGCCTTCGGAGACCGAGTAGATGAAGGACGACTCGCCACATGCGACGGCCTCGAAGTTGCCAGTCGGGCAGCTGCCTTCATAGAAGCCGATCTCTGGAGAGAAGAGCGTACCGGTGACGGATGCCAGCATGGTGCCGTCATAGAGTGGATCGAACTTGTACCAGACGTCCTGGCCGAAGGTGCAGGATTCGGTGTAACCACTGTCGGTTGCATTCTCGGTATCGAAATTCGTATTGCCTTCTCCAGCAACTGCTGCATTGTCACAATCATCATTCGACGGTGGCGTCAGGCAATTCACATCAGCGCAATTGACGTTGTCGCCCTGGTACTCACCACCGACATTGGCGCAGGTTGCAGAAGTCTGGTTGGGCACGCACTGATCATTGAAGCAGCAGGCGCCGGTTGGCTGATCGGGTCGAATGCTGAAGATCTCGCCATTGAGATCACAGACATAGAGCTCGCCGTAGTAATCCTCACCGAAGCTGGAGATGGCGCCGATGGCACCCGCGTTCGGTGTCAATTCACTGGTCCGCTCCTGGTAATCACTGACGCTGGAACCGTCATATCGAAGGGTCCAGATCTGATTCGAGCAGTAATCGCCGAAGAAATAGGTGCCATTCATCCAAGGCATGCTGCTGCCGCGATACACATAGCCACCCGTGATGGAGCAGCGGAAGGGACTTCCGCCGTGGCTGTATTCCCAGATCGGGAAGGTCATGGTGGCACTGCTTGGACACCCACTGGTGTTGTAGGAGTTGTCGCCTTCGTAGCATCGCCAGCCCCAGTTTTCACCACCTGAGCTGTTGGCGGGCTGGAAGTCGATTTCTTCCCACGCATTCTGTCCGACATCGCCCATCCAGAGATCGCCGGTATCCCGGTCGAAGCTGGCTCGCCAGACGTTGCGAAGGCCATAGCTCCAGATTTCATCTCCGAACGGGTTGCTTGGAGGAATCGTGTACGGCAGGGAGCTCACGTCGATCCGGAGCATCTTGCCGAGTTGGTTGTTGAGATTCTGGGCACGATTGCCGGGATCACCGCCGGAGCCACCATCACCCATGCTGATGTAGAGGTAGCCATCGGGTCCGAACTCCAGCCATCCTGCATTGTGATTTGAATACGGCTGCGAGATGGAGTACACGACCGTCGCGGAAGATGGATTCGCGGTCTGTGGATTCGAGCTTGAACGCTGATAACGAGTGATGAAGCTCGTGTTGCTGGCCGTGTAGTGGACGTAGAAGTAACCGTTGTTTTCATAGTCGGGATCGAAGCACAGGCCAAGAAGTCCCTGCTCGGATCCGGTGTTCACACCATTGACGGAGAGGAACGTACTGATCAGAGATCCATTGGAACGATTGAGAATCTTGATTCGACCCGTGGAACCCGATCGCTGTTCAACGACGTAGATCCAGTCGGGGTTGACACCATCATGCGTCACCAGAACAGGACGACTCAGACCGGTCGCCAGCCTGAAGCTGGTCATCGACTCACCACCGGCGGAGCGGATCGGAGCAGGCATGCTTTGGCTGGTTGGAACCAATGGTTCCGTTTTCCTGGTTGGCGTATCCAGCTGACTTGTGGCAGCCACGCAAAGCCCCACAACGGCCACCCCGGCAAATGCTCTCTTCAACATCGTGCTGGTCCTCTCCTTGGGCCCTCTTGGGGCCATCAGTTCTGTTCACCCAAACGGTGGGTCTGGAGCAACGGGAATACAACTGCTCCAATGATCATGTTCGGCCCGGTGGCCATGAGGTGTTCCTCCCAATCGTGAGGGAGTTCCAGACCACTCAGCGTAAGCCGAGAAGCACTGCCGGGCAATGCGTTTCTAGGGGCTTGAGGCCGGATATGGCATTCAAATGCCTGATTGATCAATCAGAATCGTTGGATGCGGCTTTTTGGGCCAGAAATCGACCTACCCCACTGAGATTCATCGACAGGAGCCCCTTTGACACGTACTGGTCAAAAAACGACTCCTGGATCCCATCGGCGATCGCGGATTCCAATAACCATGTCCGATAGCGGCTCATCCTCGAGGTCTGATCCGCTTCGGTGGCGAGCACATCGGCGATGAAGATCTGATGGGCCTCCAGATCGGCTCGAAGACGTCCCAGATGGGCCACGATCTCAGGGCCCTCGAGTCGTCCACCGTGGGTCAGACAGAAGCGATTCCAGTGACCTCCCTCGAGTCGATCAATGGAGCTCTGCCACGCCTCCGGCCTGAATTCAGGTGGTGGCATTGGCAGGGAGATCCAGTGGGTCCCCGGAAGGAGCATGGCGGCCGCATCACCGGTGAAGATCGTGGCGGGTTCCTCATGCTCGAGACTCCAGGCGATGTGATGGTCTGCATGGCCTGTCGTTTCCACGGCCTTGAAGGTCATGCCGGCGGTTTCGACGGCATCACCGTCCCGGATGGCATGCACGGTGTTTGCAGGGCAGGGCTTCAGGTCACCCCAGAGCCGATCCATGTCGTCTCCGTAGATCCGTGTTGCGCTCGCCAGCAGTTTGGCGGGATCAACAAGGTGCCGAGCACCTTTTTCATGAACATGGACCGGAACGCCGAGTTCAGCAAATCGCCAGGCACCTCCGGCATGATCAAGATGGATATGGGTCAGCAGAAGTGATCTGAGTTCAGCCGGTGCCACGCCCAGCTTCTTCAGACCGTCTTCCAGTACGGGCCAGCAGCTTTCAGGGCCCGATTCGATCAGCACCCAGCCATCAGGTCCTTCGACAGCCCATGCGGCGATTGCTCCGGGAACACCCAGATAGTCGAGATCGATTTCGTGCACTTCGATGGACATGTCGGGGCATGGGTCAGTGACGGATGGGACGTCTCCGCGGCGGGCGCTGCTTCTCCAGTGGAGGCGGCGCACCTTTCTGAAGTTCCATGTTGGCTTCGGTCCACGCTTCGAGTCCTCCACGAAGCGTGTAGATGTCCTTCAGTCCATATTGCATCAGCGTCTTGCTCATCGCGTCGGCCAGAGGGTCGTTGTACGTATCCCCGTAGACGATCTTGGGTCCATAGCCTTCAAGGAACATCCAGTTGGATGACACGCTTGAAAACGGGATGTTGACGGCACCAGGGATGTGCCCGAGCACGAAGTCGGGTTCCCTTCGGGGGTCCACCCAGATGCCCGGGAGCGGTGATTCGAAGATCGAGGTCGTCGGTGGCCGGACGATGTATTCACGAGCCTGCGCAACATTGAGTTTCACGATGTCCTTGTCACTGATCTCGGGTTTGCAGCCCAGCGAGGGGATGATCACCGCCACGGCGGTTGCAAGCATCGCGAATTTGACCAGCAGCTTCGGCATGTTCATACGGATCCTTCCAGAAGTCTTTCGACAGGCTGCAGTGTACGATGACTGACCGATTGCGGAGGACACACACATGCCAACACTGTTGTCAGCCATCCTGGCCCTCCTGTCCCAGCTGGTTCCCATTGTTCCCGATCTGTCTCAGGAACAGCCGCCGGCCGTGAAGATGGAGGTTCGCCCCTGTTCCGGTGCGACGGGTCCGGATCAGTGGTTGATCTTGGCTTGCACGTTGAGTGTTCCGGACGGTTGGCACATCTACTGGAAGAACCCTGGAGCCTCCGGCATCCCGACCACGATCGAGGTTCAGGCACCCACTGGATTCACAGTGAACCCAGCGGTCTTTCCACGACCCTTGTTGATCAACACACCTGCCGGCATGACCTATGGCTACAAGGGTGAAGTCACCCTGCTTCAACCCATCCGGACTCCAGTGAGCTGGAAGGATCCGGGCAGGTCACCCGAGTTCACAGTTGCCGGTGACTGGTTCGTCTGCAACAAGCAGCAGTGTTTCATCGGCAACGCCGAACAACGCATCACCTTGCCATGGAAGGACGGCATCGTTCCGCCCGAGCAGTGGGCCATCGAGTTGATGGAACAGCGGATCTACCCCAAGCCCCTCCGACTGCGGCCTGGTACTTCAGCGGAGATCCGCGATGACACACTGATCATCAAGGGGCCGCCGACGAAATCCAGTGGAATCGGTTTTTTGCCCGATCCCACGCCCGGGGTCGTGATGGGTGTACCAGTAGACCGATCGAGTGCGGACGCCCTTCTGGTTGAGATTCCGCTTGAGATCCAGCACGAGAACATGCTGGGTGAATCTCCTGTGGCAAGAGGTCTGCTGACTTTCGGCGAGCAGGCTACGATGTCTTCCTATCGAGTCTCGGTACCGATCGAGGCTGTTTCAAAAGAAATTGAAGTGTCAGAAGAACAGAAGGAACAACCATGAAGCTCAGCAAGATGATCATGATTGCGATGGCTGCTGGTGCGTTGGCGATGGGCTCATCCAGCCTGGCCTGCGACTCCTGTGGCTGCAAGGCCAAGAAGGCATCGCCAACCAAGGAAGCCCCTGCCAAGGCAGCCGCTCCCATGAAAGCCACGATCGGCAAGAAAGCGCCTGATTTCGAACTCGTCGACATCGACGGCAAGAAGCACAAGCTTTCCGACTACGCGGGCAAGATCGTAGTCCTCGAGTGGTACAACCCGGACTGCCCCTACTCCGGCAAGTCATCAGGCCAGAGTGTCCACAAGCGAGGCACCGTGAAGCGCACTCACGATGGCGTCTCCAAAGCGGATTCCGACGTGGTGTACATGCTGGTCAACAGCACGTCCAATGCACCCAAGGATGCGATCGTCAAGCGATCGAAGGAATCCCGTGACGAGTGGAAGCTGAAGTCACCCATCCTCGTTGATTACGGCGGAGCCGTCGGCAAGATGTACGGCGCTCGTACGACACCTCACATGTACGTCATCAACGGCGATGGTGTCCTCATCTACGAAGGCGCCTTCACTGACAATCGACGCGGCGGTGATGATGAGACCAACTATGTTGTCGGTGCCGTCATGGCAGCAGACAAGGGCGAGAAGTGCGAGCCTGCAAGCACGCGTCCATGGGGATGTGGCGTCAAGTATCCACGCTGATTCGACATCATCCAGTACGACACAAGACAGTCGGCTGCCTCAAGGGGCAGCCGACTTTCATTTGGCAGATGTTTCGGTTCGAGACTAGAGGTTCAACGGCACCAGGACATAGGTGAAGTCTCGTCCCGTTCGCAGAACACCCGGTTTGTTCGATGACTTGAATTCCAGCAGGACCTGATCGGTATCGATGACTTTCAAGGCATCACCCAGCAGGTTCGGATTGAAGTTGATTTCCAGTTCGTCACCTTCCCAATCATTCAGCGGAAGCTGGATGACGGCTTCACCCATCTCAGGTTCGTGACTGGAAAGCGTCAGCTGCTCATTCTCGAATTTCATGCAGACGCTGCGTGATTCCTCGCTGGTGAGCAGTGCCGCACGCACGATGGCTGACCGGAGCACTTCACGGTCGATCGTGCATCGCTTGTCCTGATCCTTGGGAATGACGTCTTCAAAGGGCGGGAATTTGCCTTCGACCAAGGTCGTTGTCAGGGTGGATGGGCCGGTGGCCTCATCGACATGGAATGTCACATGATGGTCGTTCACCGAGATGGAGACCGTGGTATCAGCCGACCGGACCAGCTGACGCACCAGACTCAGGGCCTTGCTTGGAACGATGCATCGCCGATCGCCTTCGCCTTGTTCACAGTCACCTGCGGCGACGGCCAGCCGTCGGCCGTCGGTCGCGACGAACCGGAGCTTCTTTTCCGTGCGATCGAAGAGGACTCCGTTGATCGCATACCGACTGTGTTCGTCGGCAGCTGCAAAGAGGCTTCGAGCCACGAGTGGGACCAGGGTGCCACCTTCGACAGTGCAATCGACATCATCCGGATTGAATTCGGGGATCTCAGGGGCTTCGGCAGGGTCGTATCCATTCAGCTTGAAGTTCGAACCTTCCGAGACGATCTGGACATGGTGCCCTTTGCCGTTGAGTGTGATGGTCGCGGAATCACAAGCTCGGATGATCTGGAGAAGCTTGTTGGCGGGAATCAGCAGCTCGCCGTCCTTCTCCACTTCGACCTTGTCGAGTACGAGACGAAGAGACGCTTCGGTGTCCGTGGCCGCCATGGCCAACTGACCATCCTGGGCGGTCAGACGAACACAGGTCAGGACTGGAGTCGGTGTTCGCCTTGCCACGACACCACCGACGACGCCAAGTGCGTCGGACAATGCAGCTTGATCACAGATGACCTTCATGTACGTGCTATTCCTTCTATCGGCGCCGTTGGAGCGCACGGAGTCGAGTGTAGCATCCGGACGAGGTTCGAGTCTTCTTGGTTGCCCTGCAGGGCAGGGCGTGCGATACTCGTCCGCTTCAGCCGATACGCGTCGCCGGGGGCCAAGGTCACAGCTGATGGTGGCGATCGTGAACCACCTTCTGGACCCGCCCGCGGGGCCGGAAAAAACCATCTTTGACCTGAGAAAGGCCCTCCATGTCATTTGAAGCAGCTGTTCACGCCAAAGCCGTCAGGCTCAACTCCCTTGCCTTGACGATGTGTGGACATGCTGGCAGCGGGCATCCAACAACCGCCCTCAGCCTTGGACATATCACGACTGCACTGATGTATCACGCCATGCGTTGGTCCCCGGAAGACCCCGGTTACCCGACCGCTGATCGCCTGGTGCTCTCCGAGGGGCATGCCGTCCCCATCGTCTATGCCGCATTCGTGGATCTTCAGGCAATGGTTGGCCAGCCGGGCGAGTACCGGCCTGCCGGTGAACAGGATCTCAACGGATTCCGCTGCACCGATTCTCCGCTGGACGGGCATCCCAATCCTCGTGAAGGCTTCACGTTCTTCGACGCCGCAACCGGTTCACTGGGTCAAGGCCTCTCGGTCGCGGCCGGTCTTGGAATCGCCGCTCGTGATGATGAGATCGACCAGAAGATCTACTGCATCATCGGAGATGGTGAAGCTCGAGAGGGCCAGATTGCCGAAGCACTCGATTTCATCGTTGAGCATCGACTCCTGAATGTGCTTCCCATCTTCAACTGCAACGGTTACGGACAGTCCGCCACCGTGAGCATGCAGCAATCTCCGGATCGAATCAGAGCCAAACTTGAAGCCACTGGTTTCACGGTGATTTGCATTGACGGTCACGATCCCGAAGCCATCAATTCCGCACTGGAAACGTTCAAGAGCGGCCCTGAGCAACCCATGGCCATTGTCGCCAAGACCGTGAAAGGCTGGGGCGTTCCATCAATTCAGGGCGAAGGTTGGCATGGCAAGCCCGTATCGGGTGAAGCGCTTGAGCAGGCACTCGGAGAGCTGGCGGCAACAGGTTCGGCGTTGTCCGGACAGGGCTCACCGGATGACATGATGATCTATCCACCAGAGTCCTCCACCCGGGGTGAATCCACCCGGTGCGAGGTGATGTCCATGCATGAAGCCATGCAGACTTGGGACATGGGCAATCTTCTGGCATCGCGGCGTCTGGCCACCAGAAAAGCCTTCGGCCTGGCGC
>MDSW01207319.1_pt1 | contig 21681 bp, 13 predicted proteins | sample 811171 | NCBI WGS metagenome assembly MDSW01 (sample SAMN05326641, study PRJNA326480) | marine metagenome | isolation source: seawater | place: Atlantic Ocean: North West | collected 2012 | reverse complement strand
TCAACAGTCGTAGAGTGTACAACGTGGCCTGGAAGGATGCAAGAGTTTGACGGACCTCACGATATTGGCTTCTTACTCGACTGTGCTCACAATCCGAGTGGCTTGACTCGGCTAACAGAGGAACTGATTGTCCGTCGCGGAAGAGAAGAAGATGCAGGTCGATACTTTTGCCCGGATGCCATTGTCTTCGGTGCTACTCAGCAAGATGATATCGATGCTTTCCTTCATCCATTAGTAGAACTCATGGTTGCGATGGATGACCCAATGCTTGTCCTTACTGAACCAACTAGTGGACGAACGCCTCCAATATCTGCTGACAATCTACTTGAGTGTGTCAGGCAGCATCATCCAGGTGCCCGAGTACAGGTGCGGCCCAATGTAAGGGTAGCACTCGATGTAGCGATGGAGGAGGCGAGGGCAGGCGCATCGAATAGTGTCCTCGACGGTGTCACGGGAACCGTATGGGCATTCGGTAGCTTGTACCTAATTGGGGACCTCCTTCAACTTCTTGGCAAGGATAGTTTCGAAGATCTTCAAAGTCTAACTTCATCTCCTTTTCTCGATGAATGACTAACAAAGCAACAATAGGTTGTAACCTTCCCCGACAGTTCGGTGAGTCTGTGAGTAACAAGTGGGATCAGCGCTTCCTCCACCTTGCGGGCCATATTTCTGATTGGAGTAAAGATCCATCAACTAAGGTTGGTTGTGTTGTCGTAGGTTCCGATCGTGAGATTCGGTCTACTGGATTCAATGGATTTCCGAGAGGTATTGAGGATTCTTCAGAAAGACTCGATGATCGAAATCAGAAGTATCCTCTAATCTGTCATGCTGAAGAGAATGCGATTATGCATGCTGCACGTGTTGGAGTATCTCTCAAAGGATGTGTCGCATATGTTACGTGGCCACCATGTACGCGCTGTGCTCGTTCATTGATTCAAGCTGGTGTCGTAGAAGTTGTCTTCCCAGAAAATATCGATGTACCAGAGCGATGGGTTGCTGACTTTGACATGTCTATGTCTATGATGAAAGAAGCAGGTCTAGAGGTTCGGTCTGTTTCTTCAGATGAGACCGAGTGATTCGATTATCTCATCTATTGCATTGTTGAGATTATCCATTCCTGAATCATTTACAATTAGAATATCTGCCAGAGCAGCAGTAGCGTCCAATGCTTGGCCAGCAGAATTTTCTGCGACTGCTTCAGCATCTTCCTGTGCAAGGAAAGAGGTGTAATTTGTTGGGTCGCCTGAACGGCCTCGAATCTGCATCCGTTTCCACCGTAAGTCCGTGGATGCGACGACTTCGATTAATCGAAAACTGTCTCGTGACCTGAGGGCTTTGACCTCGTCGGGAGTACGAATCGAGTCAATCACTGTGGGTATCATAGGGTCGATTTGGTTTAGAAGACGTTCTGCGAGAATGCCAGGTCCACCTTCAGAACGGAGTGTTCGTCCACCTTGAGTCAGGCTTTCTCGATTAATCTCTTGACCATTATCGCGTAACCAAGATCGGATAGCATCCGAGCAAGAACACCCTGTCCAACCACGTTCGACAAGGATTTCGACAATCGTTGTCTTTCCGGCCGCGTTCCGTCCAGTGATTCCTAAGAGCATACCAGTCGCATCCTTTTCGCCTCGATTATGCTTCCGTTATGACCAGTATCGACTAGTTCGAGCATAATTGATTTCAGCATCGTGAATAGCTCGTAGAAGTAATAGCCGTTCACCTTGCCCTACTCTTGATAGGATACGAATCGCAGTTTGTTCGCCTATGCCACGAGCTACAAGACATAGTACAGCATCTAATCCTCGATCAGCAACAATTTCAGCATTTTTCATCATTCTTTGTCGAGTCTTGGGTGTCTCATCGGAAACCCAGTCTCGAAGACGTGCTTCTAGTGACTCGGCTGCAGTCGCTCTCAGACGTCCACCACAGACACATGCATCACTCCTCTCAGGAAATCTTGCGACTCGACGTCGTGAAATGTCTCCACAATTCAAGCAGATCTGGACGATTCGCTCGTTGAGTAAGCGTTCTTCGACCTGTTTACGAATTTCTTTGTCAGTATAGGTTGGAAGTAGTAAATCACGTTCTGCTCTTTCAGATCGGCCGAGAGTTCCCGCAGCAGTCATATTGAGCCCTATGTGACCTTCTTGAAGAGCTTGAAGAACATCTTGAGCTCCATCTAAGTCTAATCGTTCATGGAATAGTTTGTCCAAAGCCTCGTTAACGAGTGGTCCATTCTGATAACGTCTGATTATACCTTGAACATTTACAGAACGAGGGTCGATACCTCGTTGAATAACACCCATGATTTTCGCAATTTCGACGACACGAGAACGTAGAGCCCTAGAGTTCGGTGTAGTCATCCGAAGTATACTCTCTATTGTATCAGGTCGTGTTTCAAGGAGTATTCTTTCCAGATGAGGTATTGTCAATCCAGGGATTTTGAGGTGGATCCGATATGGATCTACAATTGTAATTCCAATTTTTCCGTCTATCATCGAGGCCATTGCCTGCGTAAGATCCGATAATGTCTGATTGATTCGTGTACCTTGACAAGTATTCAACACAATTGCGTCCTGTCTTTGTTCAATAGTCCAAAGTCCAGCGTGAGGAATACTTCCTGTAGAATCGAGGTGATCGACAACTGAAGTCACGAATCGATTCTTCGCTTCGTTACTCCATTGATAATCTTCGAGATTAGTATCAATATGGCCACCGATGAGGTGGGGAACTTCTCCAGAAGATGGCATCTCTTGCCCTCCTATTTCATTCGCTACCATGAGCCTCAATCGACCAACTTCTCTCGCCACTTTAGCAGGTACAGGAGGTAGTTCACCGAACCATACGGGTGCTTCTCCTCGCAATGCCGCCGGCGCGACTGTAAGTTCAGACGCTTCAGGATCAGCATCAATGATTATCCAAGTTCGTCCAGCCATCACAAACATGGTAGGTCCGTCTTCTTCGTCACGAATACCCATGACAAAGGCTTCATCCAGAGAACCGATGGCCGCTCTTGTCACTGCATCTCTGACAAGATAACGTTCTGAATCTGGAATCATTGATACTCCACGGTTTCGAACGTCTGCAGTTTTAGCTCCAGGACCAAACCAACCATGTTCTTTCAGTTCCTTTGGAACTGCTTTCCTCATCGTTCGTCTAACATGTTCTAAGTTCTCTTCATTTTCTTTTTCTAATGATTCCAAACGAGGTCTTTCTTCGGGGACACCTTTCAATCCTGCAGCAATCATCCTCCATAGAACTGGAGGCCATCTGAATGGGTCACTATTCTCGATATTCTCTACAAGTCGAATCATTCGTCGATCGTCAAGTAATCTCAGGAGTTCCATCGTATCATGATGTGTCCAGCCATCAAAGAGATGACATTTCTCTAGGAGCAATGTTGCTTGATCGCATCTCACCCATCCTTCCTGCAATGTTAGGAGAACCAGTTGATTAGTTGCAACATTACGAGGATGTTCTCGCCATCCTATTGGTTCAATATCTCCGACAACTGCCCTTCGACCTATTACTACGCCTTCAGCGATATCATCGGATTTCCATGCAATAAGATCTCCACGGCCAACCCCTCCAAGTATGTGTTCGGCTCTTCCTACACGTTGGAGCATACGATCTACCGCACGTGGACTTTCAATCTGATGAACACGCTTGATACTACCTACATCGATTCCGAGTTCCATACTACTTGTACAGATTAGTGCATCGATTTCACCCTGCTGAAGACGTTTCTCCATCTCAGTTCTCGTTTCTCGTGCGAGGCTACCGTGATGGACACCAATTTCAAGCTCTGGAGCGATTGTTTGCATCCGGAGAGCTACTGTTTCTGCCGCATTCCTACTATTGACAAAGATCAGAGACGGACGTTCATCTTCCACTAGTTGAGCAACATGACGAAATGATGCCACAGCCTCTGCACTAGTACCCCAGTCCTTCGAAAGAATCCTATCTTCTGAACTCGGTTCAGGTGCATGTACTCTGATGTCAGTTTCACGAGGTGCATATCCATGGATTACAGAAGCAGTATCTGATAACCACCTAGCAATCTCTTTTGGATTACCGACAGTAGCTGACAATCCAATCCGTTGTAATCGATTTTTAGAAAGTGCATCAAGGCGCTCTAGGCCAAGGAGGAGTTGCGATCCACGTTCTGAGGCCGCAAGATCGTGAACCTCATCGATAATTACTGTTCGAACAGATTTCAGATGTTCACGTAATCGGGATCCAAGAAGCATGATTTGCAGTGTTTCAGGAGTAGTAATCCATAGATGAGGTGGTTTCCTAGATTGCTTTTGTCTTTCGTTTTGTGGAGTATCGCCATGTCGTAGACCGACTGTAAGCCCTAGAGGTTCACAGATTTCAGGGAGACGTCTCTCAACATCTCGATTTAAGGCACGTAGCGGAGTAATGTAGAGTATAGAACTTAGTGGACTCTCTTGATTGAGAGTATTAGAGACAACGGGAAGAATTGCAGATTCCGTTTTTCCTGAACCAGTGGGTGCTACGAGAAGAGCATCTTCGTTGTTGAGTAAAGCATTCATCGCTGCTGTTTGGATAGGCGTAGGTGTCCATTTTCGATCTATCACGATTCTCTGTACATCGGGATGAAGAGATTCCCATCCGGATGTAGACATGTCTGATCCCCTTTGGGGTCGATTCTCCGTGACTCAAGAACCCATTGAAAGGCAGTCATTCCCACCCGTCGTCGTCTTCGTCCTCATCATCATCGTAATCGTCGTATTCCTCGTCTTCATACTCTTCTTCATTGAAGAGCATGTCAGTCATATCTTCGTCATACTCCGAGTTATTCATTTGGCGAACAGAAACGAATGTTACAACTGGTACCACAATTAGAGCAATAATTACGAGAATCAGAGTCAGAGGGTTCTGACGTGCCTGCTCTACCCAACCCATGCCCCAACCGTAAGCGACATCGATACCAACAGACATGGTGTTATCTTCTTCGTCAATCTCAATTATCTCGTTTTCCGAATCAACGATGACCCGTACTCGATCTACATTTTTCTCTGCCTTCCAAGTAGTGATTATCGTGATTGTTGTTTCTGAATCAAGACTGTCAATCACCTCCTCGTAGAATGGTTCTGTTTGTTCGCCAGAGTAGAATCCGACGGTGAAAGAGCGGTTTAGATCCCCTCCAAGATTGGTAACATAAGCTTGAATTTCGATTTCTTTACCTACACTGACACGGTTTTCTTCAGCATTGATGCTAAGAATACGTAGTTCTGGGCTTAGATCAGCACCAAGGGTGACCCAAGCGAGGTCAAGGTCCTCATCGAGGCTTTCAGGTTCACGAATTGGGTCACTTTCAGTATTACTGGTTTGAGGGAATGTGTTACCTGCAGCATCCTGTCCAGTGACATGGAAGCCGACAATGTAACCTGATCGGGGTGTCACAAGTCCATCGCTTGTTAGATCAACCGTTCCGGTCCAGAGGATTAGATCGTCCTGTAATTCCATAGATAGCGTCGAATATCCTGCAGCGATTGTTCTGGTTCCATCTCGCATTATCCAATGTACTTGCTGAGGAGCCATAGCCAGATCAGAGCAACGCTGGTCAGAGAGATCATTCACGCATTCTTCAGTTCCAATAAATGCCACATTAACTTCAGTCAAATCAGATTCTGGACCAATATCGATTACATCGATGGGGCTCATTCGATGGATGATTCTAGGGGGAGTATGGTCAACGGATAACTGAAGAGTTGTAGCTACTGAGTCTCGAGTCATATCTTCCCCTCGGCCAGGGATTCCAGCGATGCTTGAAAGGAAGGTTCGAGTGTCAGCTGATGCTAATGTTGGTGCAGCATTTAGTGGCACTTCTACCATGTATTCACCATTCTCAGTGAGTGAACCATCTGACCACATTTGTACACCATCGAAGACCTCAACTGAGATACCGAGGTTGTTTGGTGGAGCTGTAGAGGACCCCTCATAGACTACCCGTCCAGTCCATTGAATACGATCATCTGCCCGAATTGCAGTCGAGGTATCAATAGGTCCGGTTCTTGGTTCCATTACATCATGCACTCCATAGGATGAGGCTTCAAGAACGAGATCATTCTCAACATGGAACGTTTGGTCCACAAACTCGACAGTACGCATTGCCGCTCCTAATTGCTTGTACTCAAATGCTAAGTCGCTCACATCTTCATCGGGCCAATCCCATGTCATCTGGAAATCAAAGTCAACTAGAACCCATGGTAGACCCGTATCATTACTGATTACAGTTGCTTTACTAGAGTCAAGGAGATCAATGTAAGGTGAGTTTGTCCAGAATGAATCGTTTCTTCCTGAGTAGGAGATTACTTGCTTGTCACGAATTGGATCAGGACCTTCAAAGTCGAAGATGAGATTCATTTCCTCGAAATCAATCAAACCATTAGCATCCACAAGGCCGATACTAATTGTCTGATCAGTGCCTGAGTAGATGGCTCCTCCATCACTATGTCCTGCCCAATGTAACCCTGTGAATACTGATTCCATATCCTTGCGAGTTCTGTAGGTTGCTAGATCTGATCCAAATCCAGGTCCCTCAGATGAATCAAGAGGGTTACCTGCGGGGTCATTCCCGGTAACGAAATAGGATACTGATGCGAGGTTTGGATTTCGACTATCATCAATCGTTGTCTGGAAACGCTTGTTTGGAGCACTCGACTCGTTTACAATGGTTCGATTCACGTATTCATCCATATCTGCGATTCCGTTCCTGTTTAGATCGTGATCGGCTTCAACCCAATAGTGAAGTGTAAGTTCAGTAGGGTCGCCAACATCGTCATCTACATCGAAAATGATTGTCTGATCAAAGCGAGCCGCAACATAATCCTCTTCGGCAGGGTAGTGGTAAACGATAGATGGCGAAGTTGCATCGATGTAGAATGTACGTCGTGAATCTTCAGTTGGAGGCATTACATGTGTCGAATCACGTTCGTTGTACGTCTGAATTTCGTATGTTATGCCATCCGGCATATCAATCTCAGGAACTGTAAGGCTGATGAAGAAAGAACCTTCAGGGTTATTTTGGTCTTTCCAAGAGGTCTGAACGAAGTCACCTTGAGGTCCTTTCTGAGCTACTTGTACGTCGAAGACTGAGTTTAGCGGGGCATCTTCACTGTCTACGAACCACATTGCTCCTTGGAAGAATATAGTTTCACCTGCGGAAATCCAAGCACCATCAGTGAGATTCTGACTTGTGACTGAACCCTGCGTATCACGCACGCCCAACCATCCTAGTCCATAGGATTGGTTTACCCGAATTCCAGTGTTTTGTGTTTCAGCGAGGACAGAGGGAGTTAGATTCTGGTCATCAGTACAGGATACTCTGAATCCAACATTTTCTTGCTCAGGGAATTCACTAGTAACTCTGAATCGCCAGTGTATTTCGAATATGCCATTAGAACTAGTAGTATATGTCCCACCTTCTTGTCCAGGTTGAATTGGGATAATCCAATCAGCTGGGTCGTCATCTAGTACTGAACCGGTTTGTGACCATGATAGAGACGGAGCATCCGAACTAGGGTAGGCTACGAAATCTAGGGTAGCAGATGCGATATCAGTAGCACCTTCGCCAATTACATGACGTGTAACGACTTCGTAAACTTCCGTTCTCTCATGGAGGATAATTCCTTCTTGCCATACAATATCTAGATTTACAGTCTGCATAGTGTAAGTCATTGAGAAGGAATTGATTCGGACCATACCGGGTGCAGTTGAGGAAATACTGATTGGAATTGTGACAGATCCACTTCCTGTGCCCGGAATTTCGTTATTGATAGCGCTTAGGAGATTACCTCCCGTTGCAGTAGTAGTTCCTAGCAAGGTGTTCTGATACGTCCATTCGTCACTTCCGTCGTTTCCTATGTCAATTTTGACGTTACTTGGGGCTTGAGTAAAAAGTTGGACATTCAGATCCTCTAATGTTGGAGTATATGCGTTATTTGTTCCAGAGTAGAAATAGATGTAGAAGTAGATGTAAGTGCTTGTTCCCGAGAATGAGATAGTTTGACCAGGAGTTTGAACGTTGTATTGTTGCCCCATTTGGAAATACATATTGAGACGTGAATTTCCAGGCTCCGAACTATTCCACCATACTTTTGCAGCCACTGGGGCACTTCCAGTTGTAGAACCTAGGTATTTGTAGCCTCGAATGTACCCACTTGAGGTATAACTGGCTACATAGGTAAGTTGGACCCTATCAACAACTGGACTTACAGTGGTATTTGTTCCGTTTAGATAGGCTCGCCACTTGATTTGGTTGCCAGCGTTGGTAAAGGAGACGGTTGAGCCGAGTGTGGCTACCTTCCAAGTGACTCCTCCATCGTTACTAACTTCCACTTCGACAGATGTACCGGTTGGTTCGTAGGAAATTAGGCCGGTTAAATCGATATCATTGATTGCTGATCCAATTGTTACAGTCGAGCCAATTGCGATTGTTTGCGTACTAGTGCTTGTTCGTTCTTCAAAGGTGGATCCAATACCTGAATTGAACACCTTGCGGTGTGTTGTGGTAGGACAGTAACTGCTAATTGCTGCATAAAAACAGGCATAAATCGCTGTCCCATCCTCTCCATTTGAGATACCGTAATGCCCTTTTTGATTGAGTGTAATAGTACCTTGCATATCGACCCATGCACCAGCGCTATGGAGCACAAAGTGGCTAGAAGAAGAACTTCGGTAGGAGTTGATTAGGATACGTGGATGCTCAACTATCAGGCCAGACAAAGTTCCACTTAGGGTAGAACTTGTCCCTAGGTAAGTTGTTGCAGATGCAGTTGTTGGAGTACTTCTTGATACAGTCCAGAGGTTGTAAGTTGTACTTCCACTACTCGAACGGACTAGGAGTTTGAGTTCATCTGTAGATTCATCGACATCAATTCCAATTGGATAGTACAGGCTTTGCATTGTCCAAGTACCAGTGCATGTCCACGAGTTATCAGTAACTGACCATTTGGTAACATAACGATAGTTGTAAGATACCGCCCATACTATGTCGTCACCATCAGCGGTTAGGTCATACAGCGTGTAGAGAGAATTGCTGCTGCATGTACCAAAGGATAATGTCACACTGTTTGTATTCGTGGTAGAAGTGTTGTAGGAATTGATGTTTGGTGTGCTGTAAATTGAACTTGATGTGTACCTAGTAGTGAACAGAGTATTTCCAACAAGAACAACAGCACCATTAGCGCCAGAGGTTGTTGACCAACCCATTGTAGATGGAAGGCTAAATTCAGTTCCATGGATTGTTGGGCTCACATATCCTCGATCGCCGTTAGCTGCGAAGCGTCCAGTTTGATTATGGTAAGATGAAGAAGAAGAATCCCATGAACTACTACCTGCTAGATTGTTTGTATTAGTAGTCTCTTGCGTCCGCAATGTCATTTCGTCATTGTTGACGTTGAGACCGTTACGATACCAACTAGAGAAGTAAGATCCAGTGAATGAAGTACTTCCTTCTCCAACTCCGCCGAAATCCGCATTCGTTGTACGGTTTTCCCATTGGGTATTTTGAGCAGTTCCTTCGACTACGAATCGAGCATCAGTGACGGCTGCTCCATAGGGTAGAGTAACCCCCGGTGTTTGAGCATCCCCGCCATTTCCAGCGGTGAAACTGTGACTGAATGTAGTAGTACCATCGGCAAATTGTGTCTCATTCGTCGCAGCAGAAGCGATTGGAGATAGGCTAATCCCAATTAGAAGGACAAGCATGAACATGGCGCAACGCTTCATTCCAACACCTACGGTGACACACAGAATACCCTTCAGCCCGACATATGAACATGGCGCAGTACCGTCAGTTTTTTTTCAGAGGTCCCCATTACCCTAGAATCCGAAAATGGAATACCCTGAAGTCCTCTCGCAGGGGTGATTAGCATGGCGCGCCGACAACGTCAGAAAAGTGGAAATCCCATCATTAGATGGTGGGAATCCCAGAGAGACAATCATCTGAATATTCTCTATGGTGTAACGACCCTTGGCCTCGGAGGATTGCTTTGGGGCTTGAGTTTCTTCTTATTCCTTGATGGTGTAAATGAGTATACAGATTTGATTGGAGTTACTTGGGGAATACTTCTTGTCGGTTCAATTGCTCTATCAATTGCAGCCCCAGAACTCTTTCGATATCGAAATCAATTGATGATTCTCCAAGAAGTCCTCGATCTTGAATCGAGAGCCACCATTACAAAGCGAAGGAAAGAAGCCGAGGAAGCAGCTACATTGCTTGGTACTATACATCAGGGGCGCCTTCTCGCTCATTATGAGAAATTCAACATTCGTGCAGGTCGCGCTTTTGCGCCAACAGTTCATGCTCATGTACCTGAGGATTCGGTAATTTCCGAGTGGTGGAATGCAGACAGGTCTATTCTCTCTGCTAAGTTGGGTATGGAAGGGCTATCTAATCCATCTGTTCATCGTACTGTGATTGTATCGACATTTACCGCGATTGTACTCCTAATCTGGAATGGATTATTCGGACTTGTAAGAATGGAATCTAATGGTTCGCGTGACCGCGCTTTAGATCTTGGTGCTTGGATGAATCGTAACCTTGGAGGAGATGTTTCATCCGTTACTCGTGACACACCGGGTTTTGATTTGATGAGTATTCTAGTTCTTGTATTTCTCATAGGTGTCTTCTACTCGACACGTCCGTCTAATGAAACTCAGGCATCATCAGAAGAGGAGTGAGCTCCTTCGTGAACGACGGGTTCGGTTGGCTCCGCGAGGTATTTCTCGCATTCGGGATGATAGTAGTCCTGTTCGGGTCTCTAGTGCTAATGACTGGTTCAACTCCACCTATGGTTGTTGTAGAATCTCAGTCGATGATGACCTCGGATGAATCTCAGATAGGAGTGATTGATCCAGGCGATATTATCCTAGTTACAGCACCAGATAGGCGAAGTATTGTAACTTATGTTGAAGCAATCGAAGAGGGAAGTCCAGTTGAAGGTCATTCGGCCCATGGGTTACCTGGAGATGTCATCATCTACAGCAAGAATGGGGGTTCAGATACCCCTGTCATACATCGAGCAATTCTTTTTGCAGAAGCAAATCTAACTGTTGATTCGTTGAATGGAGCCTGTGAAGAGGGTGTGTTGGATGAACTTCTGCAAGGTCCAAGTGGCCTTTTTGGAGCCTGTATTCTAACTTGGGATGTTCCTGGCTCGACGGTTAGAAATGTTACGAGTATCAATCTCGCATTGCCTGGTTATTCTTGTCATTCCCATGGACATTTAGTGGTCTCGAATTGGATTCCAGATCACGAGGGTTATCTTACGACAGGTGATAATCTACGTTCAAATGGATGTACATTAGACCAATATATCGCAACAGGGGATGATTCACACTTTTCAGGATTAAGAGACGAGAACGGAATTCCAGTTACTGCAGTCCGACAAATTTGGGTATCAGGAATCGCAGGTCCAGAGATACCTTGGTTTGGAATCGTCAAACTTGCTGCTTCTTCAAACGCATCTGAAGTAACGTCAGATGCTTGGATGGATCTTGGCACGGCTGTGGTTATTTTGATTCTCGCAGTTCTCATTGGAGAACAACTAGTCGCACGTATTTTGCAAAGTGCTCCTGAATATACACATTCAGATAACCAATCGGAAGAGGATTGGCACGACGAAGAGTCCCACGAAGAAGAGTGAAGCTAAATTAGCAGTTTTAGTTGCAAAAATTTCCACCCGTTGTGGATGCAAGACTGAAATCCGATTTGATACCCCTTGGATACTACCTCTAATTGCATCTCGCATCAGATGCCCTCCATCAAATGGGACTAGAGGAACCAAGTTCGCAAAACCTAGAATGAAATTAATCCAAACTAACCAAAAGATGCCATTGATGATTTCCTGATGGATAGGGCCAATATCAAGCATATCTGCTTCTGCAGATGCCATTATCTCACCATCGAAGGTGATTGGAATTGAGAAGATTTGTACTGGATAGGTTAATCCATAGAGCACTCGTTCTGTTGTAGATAAGTCAGTCGCGAAGGGACCGATCAGTCGGTCTCTGCCTCCTGTTGTGGATTGGATAGCCTGGCCAAAGCCATCACCCGCGACACCCATAAATGGATCACCAGGATGGATATCAAATGCTTCAAGCAATTCTGGTGTGCTATTCATTGCGAGATAGTGAGCATATTTGTCAGCGAGAATAATCTCTATCTCGATCGGTTCACCCCATGTTTTTGATTCATTATCATATGGTAAGACAGTCATTAACCACACATCATTGGCGTTTGCTAGAGAGAGTGCATTTTGAAGGTCTGATGCACTTTCAATCGATGTATTTTCTACGTTTACGATGATATCATATGGCCGTAGACCAGCAGTTTCAGCCGGGCCTTCAACGACAATTGCTGGACTATATGCGCCCTGGTTCTGAGGTTCGATACTCATCATGGTCGAAGCTAGAGCGACTGTGAGCAATGTAGCGAAGACAATATTTACTGCTGGTCCAGCAGCATAAGTTCTCATTCGTTCTCGAATTGGTGCTTGAGAAATTTCTTTCATTTCAGGTTCAGCAAAGGCTCCAATAGGTATCATTGAAGCGATTAAGAGACCAAAACTTCGAACCCTCATTCCATGAGCTCGCATTTGGATGCCATGTCCATATTCGTGTATTACGAGGGCAGGGATTAGAGCAAGAAGCGGCCATACTAGGGGTATTCCATTCGATACACCTGGAATCAGTAAAATATCGGAAGAATCCAGTGGTTGTGATGTTGGTTGGCTGATGAATGCGAGGACAGACAGGATGATTCCAGAGGTGAGAATCAACAGAATAAATGCACATAACCAAAGAGAGAACTCTCCAAACCATCGCCATAGCCGTCTTGGTCTGGATATTTTCTCCAATGTTATCTGGCCACGTTTAGTCCGAATCATGAGTATGAATCCTAGAACACGTGTTGCATTCCATCTATCGAGAATCCCCTTTTTCTCAAGAATCGCAAGGATTAGGATATTGACTGTGATAATTCCCAGAATATACCATCCATTGAGTACCATGAGCACACTTAGAGCAATAATCACCCATTCTCTTCCTGATAGAAGAGGCGTCTCATCATCCACATGTGGTGGTCTACTAGGCTCCATTTCAATGCTCCATTGATTCCATGAACCATACTCTTCATGCAGGATGTAGGTTTCCCCGTCTCATGGACGAGGATAATCCGAGTCGGGCTACACATCAGCGGAGACTTCAATCAATTATTCGAGATCTAGATTCTATTGCTCGTCTTCTTGAGCAGGCATCTACGGATTCAGTTCGAGATGAAATCAAGATTGTGCGTGACCGGTTAGATTCAATTGAAGTGCAATTGGAAGCACCAGCGAAAAATCTCAATGAATAAATCCACGGACCCATTCTTTCATCGGTTCAGAAATTTGTTCATCCTGCATTGGTATTTTCATTTCTTCCTGTGAATTACGATCCTGTAACCCCGCTAGACCGTTCTTATTGGAATCTCTCTGTCGGCAAACAAGAGCGAGAAAACGATGCAAAGGGAGTCCTTCTTCCCAAATCAAATGAGGTCTTCCATTTGAGGTAAGTGGACAGGCCGGGATTCGACGTGCGAGGATGGATAATCGTCCTTCTAATCGTCCAGTATCGATTCTGAAGATTCGCCAAGAATCTCCACGGGTGCCCTTTAGCCTGTAAGCATAGAGTGGCATGAGACCGCAGCGTTGTCCGATTTGCTCTAATGCCTCATACTGAGATCGGAGCCTTCCATTCAGGTAAAGAGTCGAGTGTTTACTGGTCTTAACTTCAATTGGGAAACATATGTCTCCTCGAAGAGCCAACAAGTCGCCACTACCCTCAATTCCACTTCCAGCGGCTCTGACTACAAGGAATGGACGTTCTATCACAAGACGAGCTAACGCCCTTTCCTCTTCAGTACAGGAGCGAATAACTGCTCGAACACCATCAGGAGACCCAGCTAGGACCTTTCGGAGCTCTCGTTCGTATTGTGACCCTGCTCCCATCCTTCTCCGCATCGACCTACTAACCTAATCCCTTCGGTGTATATTTCCACTTTCTATCATGTTTCTAATCTCTAAGAACACTCGCCGAGAGGGTCGAGAAGCCCGATTCTTCAAATCCCTCCTCACATAGTTTCCCTCCACGTGGGTTCGATTGCCGTACGAACGGGCGATTTCAGACTAGCGTATCGCGTTCTTGCAGAACTCAAAAGACGCGGTGTTCGTTGTATCCAACTCTTACCTTCTGATCCTCTTCCTCCAGGTGTCTCTGCTTGGTTAGCCGCTCCTGCAGAGGTGGTGATGAGTAATGATGCCGCAGGAATTCCTGCAACCATCGATACTTTTCATCTTGCGGTTGAGCGTGCAGTCCATCGAATGACCCATCAGGGTTCCATTCGTTCACTCATGTTTGGAATTGATCCAGGGCCTCGTCCAGGTGTCGCATGGGTTGGGGATGGTATCTTTCTTGGTAAGAAACAGTTCGAAGAGGTTGATGGAGTTGTAGATCGAGTGATTGATATTGCTGAAACTATCGACTATGAAAATTTAGTAATTCGTGTAGGTAATGGTTCAAAGACGATTGCTAATCGGATCATCAACACTTGTATGGCACGTTCTTTGAATGTCGAACGAGTAGACGAGGCTCGAACCTCTGTAGGCGTGCCAAGACATGCTCATTCTTCTGCCGCACTTCGGATTGCACATCTTCCTGGCAATGCTGTAAAAGAAAAGCAGCGAGTTCGACCAACTAATGGCGAAATCCGTGACATTCAACGTCGTTCACGCAAAGTTTCAGGCGGTCGAGCTACTATTCCTTCTGAACTTGCACGAGCTGTAGCAATGGGTCGCCTTACTATTCACGATGCTATCCGTGATCATATTGGTGATGGATCTACATCATCTCCATTTTTTGTTGAGCGATGAGGTCAAGTGTGAACAATACCTGACACAAAATCCCGCACACGTGATCTAGTGGTTATGATACGAGGTTCCCAACCTCGTTACCCGAGTTCGACTCTCGGCGTGTGCAGGTTAGTCACTGGATAAGTCCGCGACGGAATTGGCGAGTCATATCTGTACCTGGGAACTGATCTTCTGTTTCGCGATAAACTGTCTTCATATTGTTTACGAAATTGTTGTCGTCAGTAACAAGAAGCATCCGTTCAATCCCTGGGTCTTCTTCACCATCGAGCATAGATAGGATAATTTCCATTGTTTTGCGAGCACCTTCACGGTGAGGATATGAGAACACACCCATGGATAATGGAGCGAGTGCTACAGTTCCCTTGATTCCAGTGGCGGCAATCTCTGAAAACAATGATTCGTAGGCACTTTCAAGGAGATCACGTCGATTCTGATCCTGATTCGGACGACGACAGTCAGGTCCAACTACGTGAATCAAGTGTTGGACAGGGAGGTTGAATGGTGCCGTTGTAACTGCAGAACCGACTGAGCATGGCTGAAGATTCTGAGCGCGCTGAGTTCGAGCGATTTGTGTGCAAGCTTCTCGTAGGTCTTCACCTGCAGCCTGATGGATCTTAGCGTCGATACCTTCACGTCCTGAGAGTCGATTGTTTGCTCCAGTAACTAGAATGTCACATTCTACTCGGAGGACATCTCCAATCAGAATCCGGAGTTGGCCGTGGCGACAATCTCGAACGATAAGCGTATCCATGATGTGCCAGCGAATAGGAATTTTGTTATATATCCTTTCACGAATATTTCGTTTAAGCGAAACCATTACCCGATTGGTTCAATTCATGATTCGAGTTGCATGCCATGATGAGGGTAACGAGTCTACTGATTTTGGCCCTCGTCATTATTCATCCTTGGACACTTTGTACTCAACCAATAGATTCTGTGAATCCTTCTATTGAAGCTGAATATATTCAAGGCTCATCGAATACATCTACAATTGCGATTCCTGAGGGTTTTCATCATACGACTTGGGCTAATTATTCCGATGTTGCTGTCCTTATCAATAACAGAAGTCAGGATAGTGTTACAATTGGTGAAGCCTTTGCCGCAGCCCGTGGAATTCCAGAAGAACGAATTTTTCGATTGACAAATGAGAGCACACCGACAGGCGAGACAATCAATGCAGGCCAGTTTGACGAGTTCTTTGCAGACCCTATTCGAGAGATGATGCTAAATCGATCTCTTGGTGGGGAAATAAGTTACATCGTTACCACTAAGGGGATTCCACTTCGTGTTAATGGAGGTACGAATGCACGCGCATCTTTTGATTCAGAATTAGCTCTAATTGATTCAGCACAATATTCTCCAGCAATCCATGCGAATTACTGGACTGAGCATGCGTATGGACCATGGTCTAACTCAGGGGGTGAAGATTATTCCAGTTACAGTGAAACACCGGTACCAATTTTCAACCGAATAGATCAGGGATTCTACATTGTCACCCGATTGACAGGATATGACGTCAATACTGCTCTGAATCTCATCGAACTTGCCAACGAATCCTTTGGTTCTAGGGGAACGACAGTCCTTGATCTGGCAACGAATCGTAATTCTTCTGGATATCAGTTTTGGAATGATGCACTATATCGTACGGATGAAATTGTAAATGGTACACTCGGGCTTCCTACCGAGTTTAATCAGAACTCAACTTATCTTACAAATATCGATGAGGTTATCCAATATGCTGCATGGGGGAGTAACGACGGTTCTTGGGGAGATAACCAACTACCTGATAGTGGGTTGGATGCACCTGATGGTTCTACCAGTTCAGGCATCCGTTCATGGCATGCATCTACTCCTACAGTATCAGTAGGGGAGACGAGTGATTGGTACTGGGATGATTCCATTAAGAAAAATGGAAATGGAGCGGCATCTCTCAGTATTTCTTCTGCACCATGCACAGCAACAAATGGTGAGATTACTTCCGGTCTTCTAGCTGAGTATTTTGATAATCAGGGCTTGTCTTACAATTCCTCCTTTATGCCAGATCTTACAGATCGTATACCGAATCACTTTCGTTCTGAGGCTAACATCGATCAAACTCAAGTAAACACACATTGGGCTGGTCTCGATTCAAGATTCGCTGACTATTTCTCTGCACGTCATACAGGTGTTCTTACGATTCCGGAAACCGGGGACTGGACAATCTATTCTAATGCTGATGATGGTGTTATGATTTGGATTGATGATGCCTTAGTAATCAATAATTCAGGTGTACATAGTATGCGAGAGGTAAGTGCTACGGTCAACCTTACCGAAGGAGAGCACCGATTTCGAGCTGAATTCTTTGAGCATGGTGGTTGGGCAGGGCATATTGTTTCATGGGAAGGTCCTAATCTAACTAAGCAGGTGATTCCTCCTTCTGCGTTTACACGTGCGATGAGTAATCCAGTACGTTCGGACATTCTCATACATCATTGGGACTTTGAAGCAGGCAATGGTACAATTGTAGAAGATTTGGTTGGCGACGCGAATCTCTCTATGACTGGATCTCCGACGTGGCAATCATGTCTACTTGGGAACTGTATCCACTTAGATGGCGTCGATGATGAACTCCGAGTGGATGTTGACGACCGTTTGGGTAATTTCACAGTATCCTTATGGGCAAAGGCAAATCACACTGGGCAACCTGGTTATGCTTCTGTTGTGGCCGTGAATGATGTGGGTGGAGATTTTGATTCCTTCCAAATAATGACTAGTGGTTCTACACCTGGAGTATGGCAACTATATCATAACTCACGGTATGATTTTGGCCCGGTATCTGCTACTGAGTGGGTTCATTTTGTGGTTGCAAAGGACGGCAATCAACTAATGCAGTATATGGATGGAGTACTTGTCAATAATATCACATTACCAAATGGCGCAATCGATGAAATCGATCTCTACAAATTTGGTGTTAATCGAGCGGGGAACACGCATTGGGCTGGATTGATTGATGAGGTTCAGGTTTGGACCGAGGCTCTGAATGCATCTGATATTACTCTGGTAAATGGGGAAGTAGCTCTTGATTGTCCTGCGTTTACAACGGTTGGTCAAGGGTCAAGTTGGATATCAACAAACCTCACATTGGATGTTGAACAAATGGGCCATGCATGGATACTTTCTGGGAATGGAAAATCTTCAGGGGAGATTAATGCAGATTGGATGTTGAATGTAGAATCTTACGATAGTAATGGTTCCCTTCTTTCGATCAATTCTACAAATCCGATTAGTATGACGCCCTCTTGGGTCCAACAGAATATACGATTCCGCCCTCATGAAAATGCAACTACATTGCAGATATCCTACAAGGCAGAGATTCTGAATATTAGTCGTCAAGGTGCTTTACACTTCGATACGACGAATCTCCAGATTATCCGTCCACACATGGATTGGGTCCCAGGTTCTATCGCGGAGACAGCAGTTTCGACTGGAGGCCGTTCTTTCAACTGGGGCACTGAATACGGACAAAGTCTCATTGCAGATCTTCTAGAAGATGGTGTATCTGGAGTCAAGGGATATGTGTACGAACCTTACCTAACAGCGGTCTCTAAGCCAGATTTGTTGACCACGTATTATGCATCTGGTTACAATCTTGGTGAGGCTTACACTGTCTCAAATGGCCATCTATCTTGGATGGGTGTGATTGTAGGTGATCCTAAGATGGCCCCATTCGCTAATCAATTGCACGATGTTGAGATCAGAAATGCTTCTGTACCGGTTAGGGCATCTGCTGACGAGATTTTTGATATGCATGTTGACGTCGCTAATCTTGGAGCGGCTCCAGCATCTGGTTGGATTGAGGTAAGGGAAAGAATTGGTAATTATTTGTTGACGAATCAATCTATTACTTTGCCAGCTGGCAATGAACCAGGTTCTGTAGCAACGCTTCTTATTCCGGTAATGACTTCAACTACTGGTTACGTTGATTTCCAGATTCGATATATTGCCGACGATGGACCAATTCTGAACAGTTCTCAGTTCGTGCAGTCGAGGGTTCTTTCTGAGAGAATAGTACACAACAACGTCCAGACGGTGAATACACAGATTAACGGGCCACCAGTTATCACAAGTATCGCTTGCTCGTCTAATGTTGTCCCACGTGGCGCAACTGTTGCTTGCTGGGTAGATGCGACAGATGATTTCGGCATGGACGCCGCACAGATGATAATTTCCGATCAGGAGGGATCCGTCCTGATTTCGATGAATGCTCTATCCAGTGGCTCCGAGCGATGGACAGCCTTCTTTGATGTTCCTGGTGATGCGGCTCTCGATTTTTATGATGTTAAATTCGTTATTTCTGATATCGATGGTATCAATACGACATCGACTCTTGCTGATGCCCTAGAATTCATTGATTCTCCTTCAATTTGGTATGGTATTCACATTCAAGGAGCGGACGAGAATGGTTGGAATGGTGACACGAATCTCCCTTCGAGTACACCAGAAGGGATGATTCGCGGACGCGAATCGATTATTCGTGCTTGTGTTGAGGACGTAGATCATGATTCCATTGAAGAGGCGCCAACGTTTTCTTTTGAATCAGGTATCACTGGACCGATTATCGCTCTGCCGAAAGATCCTACATCCAGTTTTCATTGCTATGCAAGTACTTTGCTACTTCCTTTGGATCAACCGTTAACCCCTTTCCTTGGACGTCTTATTGATTCAGATGGTAATCTTCGTTCCACTCGATCGATACTTGTTGAGAATGAAAATCCAACAGTATCATTGACATTTGAGAGAGATGGTCAATCCGAAGATTTCGCTTTTGGGGTAGGCAATGAATCAGTAAGAATTTCCGTCTTGGACTTAGATGCTGTTCCAGGGGTAGCGAATGGTCAACTATCCTTACAATGGCCAGAGCAAGGAGAGATGAAGGTACCTTTCACAGTAATGACTAATGGGACCGAAACTATAGTTCCAATTCCATCACCTGGACCTGGATTGACATCAGGTACACTCTTACTCGAGGTATCGGTCATCGATCGCGATGCTGGTCAGGTAGTCAAATCCACCTCTCTATCTGTGGAGACTCGTCCTCCATCGTTCTCAGAGATTAACATCTGTAGAGGTGGAGAGATATCTCCACTTGTGAATGGCTCAATCTTGAACAGAGGTGAAGCTAATCATATCGTAGTGCATCTTGATGTTCATCGCAAGGTTTTGCAGACGACAGCATCGATTCGACAGGCTGGTTGGAGTGAGACGCTTGATGTCTCCCTAGATTCTTCTTCAACATGCGGTGAGATGGATACTATCGTCTACACAGTGAATGTTCCTGACGACTTTACTGAGGGAGAAGCATCGCTAGTATTGATTGCAGTAGATCAGGATGGTTTGGCCTCTGGATGGACTGAATCAATTGAGATAATATTCCCTTCACCTGTAATTCACGACATACATTGGCCAGTCGGGGCTGAAGTAGGTGCACTCAGTACAATCGAATTTAACGTGACCGATCTCGATGATCTATCTAGTGTTCTCTGTAACATCGCTATCGTCCAAGAGAATATCAGTATTCTATCTGTAGAAGCGTCTCCTGATCAGGATGGAGGGGTGCTAGTTGAATGGAAACCTGGTCGTCCTATGGAGAATGTAAGCGCGAGTATCCTGTGTCGTGATGGGCTAGGTCGTATGGACGATTCTAACATCACAGGGTTGAATGTAACAGGAGAGGTAGAATTACCGAAAGAAGAGTCATTTGAAGAAACTGAGGAACAGGCTGATGGAATTGGATTTATTTTACCCGGTGTTGTACTTTCAGTTCTCATATTGCTGTCGTTGCTTACTCTAGTTTTGCGTAACCTCCGTTCTAATTCTATGAAAGATGAATCTGGAACTCCTTGGATTGTTGCAGAATCAGATGCCTTACTGGTAGAGCTTGATGGTCTTCCGATTGACGAAGATGAATCTGATGTACTGGTAGATGAGAATGTTGACGAGAATAAATCTTGAGTTGAGCATCATAGCAAAGGATTGATTGGCTAATGCATTCATTAATTTCTATGGCTACTGGATACGTGCTTGTGAATGTCGAACCTGGGTTGGAGTTTTCCGTCTTTGAAACGGTCAAAGAATTGGATAAAGTTGCAGATGCAACTCTTCTATTTGGTGACTATGACATTATCATCAAGGTGATCTCTGAAGATATGTCTTCTATTGCAGCATTTGTTGTAGAGAAAGTACGTCAGGTTGAGGGTGTTTTGAACACTAAAACTCTCGCAGGCGCCGAGATTTGAGTACTTCGATGCACTGCAAGGAACCCTCTTGGAATCAGGGAAAATAGGACGATTTAGGAGACGTATCCCGATTTTCGGGTTAAAGTTTATACGCGAGAAATGAAGAAGGTTTGTTCACTGGTGAAGCCAGATGAGTGAAAAGAAGTACTTCGTACTAATGGAAAACGGGAAGGACACCTCCACGGTGTACCACAACAAGCAGCCCCGCCAGGCGGCCCTAAAGGCTGCCAACAAGGGACACACGGCCATCCGCCTGCGCGAGCGCGGCACGGACAAGGTCCACGTGTTCACTGGCGAGCGTAAGCAGGTGCCAAAGCCTGCTAGCGCACCTGCGTGGCTGAAGGGTGACAAGGTCTGGAAGGCCAACGTCAGCAAGGTCGGCATCGAGCGCCTTTGAGCAGCTCTGTAGACCCCCTCTTGTGGAAAAATTCCCATGAACCGCCCTTAGGGCCCAGAACATC
>MDSW01120600.1_pt1 | contig 21681 bp, 17 predicted proteins | sample 811171 | NCBI WGS metagenome assembly MDSW01 (sample SAMN05326641, study PRJNA326480) | marine metagenome | isolation source: seawater | place: Atlantic Ocean: North West | collected 2012 | reverse complement strand
TCATCAGGCCGATGTTGCCCTCCTGGATCAGGTCGAGGAACTGCAGGCCACGGTTGGTGTACTTCTTCGCAATCGAGATCACGAGACGCAGGTTGGCCTCGATCATTTCCTTCTTCGCCTTGGCGGCTTCGCGCTCGCCTTTCTGGACGATCCCGACGATGCGGCGGAATTCCTGGATCGGCAAGCCGACGGCGCCCGAAACCTCGGCCACTTCCTGGCGGATTTCGATCACGTCGTCACGGTAACGTTCGGCGAAGCGCTGCCAGTTCTTGGTCGGCATCTTCTTGCACTTCTTGATCCAGTCCGGATCGAGTTCGTTGCCGCGGTAATTCTCAAGGAAGTCCTCGCGGCGGATGCGCGACGTGGTGGCGAGGCGCAGCAGCTTGCCCTCAAGCCGGACGAGCCGCTGGTTGAGGCCGTAAAGCTGGTCGACGAGCGCTTCGATGCGGTCGTTGTTCAGGTGCACGCCTTCCATCAGCTCGATCAGTTCCTGACGCAGCTTGGCGTAGCGTTTTTCCTGCGACGATTTGAACTCCTCGCCGCCCTGCATGGATTCCATGCGGATCACCTGCAGGCGCTGGAATTTCTTGTAGGTCTTGGCGATGTTCTCGAAGGTCTCGATGACCTCGGGCTTCAGCTTTTCCTCGAGCGCGGCGAGGGACAGGTTGTTGTGCTCGTCGTCCTCGTCATCGTCGTCATCGTCGCTGCTTTCCTCGTCCTTGCCCTCTTCGCCTTCTTCACCGTCGGCTTTGGCTTTCTTCGGCGCCTCTTCCTTCTTTTCTTCCGGCTTTTCTTCCTTGGCGGCGGGCGCGGCCTCGGCTTCGTCTTCTTCCTCGTCGTCGCTATCGCCGCCCTGCGGGGCCTGACCCGGGCCGCCGCCCATGGTGGCGTCGAGATCGACGATTTCGCGCAGCAGAATTTCCTCGGCGACGAGCGCATCGTGCCAGCGGACGATGGCCTGAATGGTCAGCGGGCTTTCGCAGATGCCGCCGATCATCATGTCGCGGCCGGCCTCGATACGTTTGGCGATGGCGATTTCGCCCTCGCGCGACAGCAGTTCGACCGAGCCCATCTCGCGCAGGTACATCCGCACCGGGTCGTCGGTGCGGCCGAGGTCGCTCTCGTCGACGTTGCCGGCGGTGGATTTCTCGGTTTCTTCCTCGCTGTCGTCGGCCGACGTGTCGTTGGCGGCTTCTTCCTGCTCTTCGTTCTCGACCACATTGATGCCCATTTCGGACAGCATCGCCATGGTGTCTTCGATCTGTTCGGAGGAGACGTCTTCGGGCGGCAGCGCGGTGTTCAACTCGTCATAGGTGACGTAGCCGCGCTCCTTGCCCTTGGTCACCATCTTCTTGACGGCGGCACCGAGGGTGTCGAGCAGCGGGCTGTCGGTGCTTTCTTCCGAGGTGGTACGCGCTTCGCTAGTCTGTGCTTTGGCCAATAGTATAAACCCCTATACGCCCGGCGCTCTCACGGCGGCCGGCGACCCCAAAATCAGTTGACCTTCAAGGCCTTCACGCGGCCGAACGTCAATTCCGTCGTGTCTTCCCCCAGCGCCGCTTCGGCTTGACGCAACTCTCCGTCGTGCTCTTTCGCGGTGAGTCTCTGCCAGGTGTCGATCCACCCCTCCAGAGCCTCTTTCACGTCGCTGTCCGGCCGTGCGAACCGGGCATGCATGTAGACGTTTTTGCTCAAAAGCATGCCGATTTCGGCACGAAATCCTTCCTCCGAGAGGTGGTTGCGCAGACCCTCGGAGTCAAGGCTTTCATGCCGGGCGAAGGTGTTTAAGACCCGCTGGCGTAAATTGTCAAGCTCGGCCGCCGAAAACTCAAGCATACCAAGGCGTTCCTCGATCTCGTCAAATATCTCGGGATGGTTGATCAGGGTGGTCAGCAGAATGCGCTCGCGGAGCACGTCGGCGGGCGTGATCGAACGGGTCTCACTACGGGCGTCGGCCATCACCGCGCCCTCGATCTTCACCTTCCCGAAGCCCTTGCGGGGCGTGAACCGTTCCGAGCCGCCACGGCCCTGCGGCTGCTGGCCGCGATCTCCCCACAGCTTGCGCGAGAAGTAATCCGAGAAATGCCGTCTGAATGTGGCGTCGGAGATATCGCGGGCGCGCTGATCCAGTTTCTGTTGTACGTCGGCGCGGTCTTCGGGGGTGTTCGGCATGCGCCCCTGCGTGATTTCGCGCCAGATCATTTCGGACAACGGCAATGCGCCCTGCAGCAACTCCTCGAACGCCTGGCGGCCCTGGGTCCTGACAAGGCTGTCCGGATCCTCGCCCTTGGGCAGGATCGCGAACCGGAGCGCGTGACCCGCCTGCATGATGGGGAGCGCGCGTTCGGCGGCGCGGAACGCGGCGCGTTGGCCCGCCTCGTCGCCGTCGAAGCACATGACGGGTTCGCGCACGACGCGCCAGAGATCCTTCAGCTGATCCTCGGTCAACGCGGTGCCCAACGGGGCGACGGCGTTGTCGTAGCCGGCGAGCGCGAGACCGATCACGTCCATGTATCCCTCGCACACGATCATGCGGCCCGCCTTGCGGGCAGGCGCGGCGGCCATGTGCAGGCCATAAAGCGCATAGCGTTTCTGGAACAGCGGCGTTTCCGGGCTGTTCAGATATTTCGGTTCGCCATCGCCCAGTATGCGCCCGCCGAAGCCGATGACCCCGCCGCGGCGGTCCTGGATCGGGAACATCACCCGGCCCCGGAACCAGTCATAGGGATCGCGGCCTTCCGGGACGCGCAGCAATCCGGCCTCGATCAGCAGGTCTTCGGAAATGCCGTCGCGGCTCAGCGCCGATTTTAGCGCCCCGCGGGCATCGGGGGCGAACCCCAGCCGCCAGGTGCGGATCGTCGCGTCGTCCAGACCGCGCTTTTTAAGATATTCGAGCGCGCCCCGGCCTTCCGGCATGCGCAGCATCTTTTCGAAGAACTTGGCGGCGGCCTCGTTGACGTCGGCGAGGGTCTTGCGCTTCTGCTGGCGTTCGCGGTCCTCGGGCGTGTCCTGGGGCATTTCCAGCCCGGCCTCGGCGGCCAGTTGTTCGACCGCTTCCGGGAACGACATGCCCTCGACCTCGATCAGAAAGGTGAAGACATCGCCTGAGTTCTGGGTCGAGAAGCATTTATAGAAGCCCTTGTCCTCCAGCACGTGGAAGCTCGGCGTCTTTTCCTTGGTGAACGGCGACAGGCCCCAGAAATCGCCCCGGGCGCGCTCCTTCAAACGGACCGTACGGCCGACCACGTCGGCTATCGACACGCGCCGTCTGATCTCATCCAGGAATTCCGGGGTAAAGTTGCTCATGCCCGCTCCGCAAGTGAACGGACTAATCTACGCCAGGGCGGGCTGCCGTGGAAGGGCGCGGTTCGCGCAGAATCGTCCAGTTATCCCGATTTCATCCACAGACGTGCCCCTCACCCGGCGCTGCGCGCCACCCTCTCCCCGGGGAGAGGGGGATTGCGCCGAGAGTTCCTTCTCCCCAGGGGAGAAGGACAGGATGAGGGGACTCTTCGTTACCGGGAGAGATTAAGCGCCCAGCTTGGCTTTCACAGCCCCGGCGGCTTTCGAGAAATCCATGCGGCCGGCGTAATGTTCTTTCAGGTACGCCATCACCTTGCCCATGTCCTTGATGCTGTCGGCTTCGGACTTGGTGACCGCTTCGTCAATGGCGGCTTCCTGTTCGTCGGCGGAAAGCTGCTGGGGCAGAAAGCTCTCGATGCAGGAAATCTCTTCGGCTTCCTGTTGCGCGAGGTCGGGGCGTCCGCCCTTGGAATAGGCTTCGATGCTGTCGCGGCGCTGTTTCACCATCGACTGCATCAGGCCGAGGATTTCCTCTTCCGAGATTCCGTCCGTGTTGCCCTTGGCGCGCGCCTGGATATCGCGGTCCTTGAGTGCCGCGTTGATCAGACGGATCGTCGATACCTTGCGGTCTTCCTTGGCGCGCATGGCGTCCTTGAGCATGTCGTTCAGCTGCTGACGAAGCATGGAATCTTCTCCTCAATAGTCGAGCGGCCGGACGTTATCCTAACCGGGCACCGCTGACAACCGGATTCAATTTTCTAACATATTGATTTAAAAAGATAAAAATAATTCCCGCATCCTCTTGACGCGGCGGGGGGCTTTGCGTATCTACTTCGCCAGTCAAAACCGGACCCGGCTGGCATATATCGTGACACATGAAGTAGAAACAACTGCGCCCGATCATAAGGGTGCTGAGTCTTTGCGCGCGCCAGCGGGCGCCACTGCCGTCGTCGTCCTCGCGGACGGCACCGTATTTTGGGGGCGGGGCGTCGGCGCCGCCGGTGAAGCGGTCGGCGAGGTCTGCTTCAACACCTCGCTTACCGGCTATCAGGAGATCATCACCGACCCCAGTTACGCGGGTCAGATCATCACCTTCACGTTTCCCCATATCGGAAACGTGGGCACCAACCCCGAAGACATCGAAACCATAACCCCGGCCGCCCGGGGTTGTATTTTAAGGGCCGACATCACCGAGCCCGCCAACTGGCGCGCGACCCAGCATCTGGACGCATGGCTGAAGTCGATGAACCTGCCCGGCATCTCGGGCGTCGACACGCGCCGCCTGACCCGCAAGATCAGGGACGCGGGCGCGCCCAACGGCGTGATCTGCCACGCGCCCGACGGCAAATTCGACATTCCGGCGCTCATCGAGAAGGCCAAGGCCTGGCCCGGGCTGGAGGGGATGGACCTGGCGATCGAGGTCACGTGCCAACAGACATATAAATGGGACGAGACCACGTGGGATATCGAGACGGGCTACGGCAAGCTCGACAATCCCAAGTACAAGGTCGTCGCCATCGATTACGGGATCAAGCGCAACATCCTGCGTTGCCTCGCCAGCGCGGGCTGCGACGTGACGGTCGTGCCGGCGACGGCGAGCGCCGAAGAAATCCTGGGCCATGCGCCCGACGGCATCTTTCTTTCCAACGGCCCCGGCGATCCGGCGGCGACGGGGGAATACGCGGTGCCGATCCTGAAAGATCTGATCGAAAGCGAAAAGCCGATCTTCGGCATCTGTCTGGGTCACCAGCTCTTGTCCCTCGCGCTCGGCTGCAAGACGTCGAAGATGCACCAGGGCCATCGGGGCGGGAACCAGCCGGTGAAGGACCTCGCGACCGGCAAGGTCGAAATCACCAGCCAGAACCACGGCTTCGCGGTCGACGGCAAGAACCTCCCCGCCGGCGTGGTCGAAAGCCATGTTTCCCTGTTCGACGGCTCCAACGAGGGGGTCCGGGTCGAAGGCAAGCCGATCTTCTCGGTCCAGTACCACCCCGAAGCGTCCCCCGGCCCGACCGACAGCCATTACCTCTTCAAACGCTTCACCGATCTGATGGACGAGGCGAAATAAGACATGCAGGTTTTGAACCACAGAGGCACAAAGGCACAGAGGGGGTGCGTCCTACAACACCAGCCTTTTTATGCCGTCTCTGAGGACATCCGTGTTGAAGTTGAGCAGAAGGCCCTTTCGAACCCCGCTCAATCTCATGTAGCTGAGCAATTGTGCGGCGTGCACCGGAAGCAATCGGTCAACCGCTTTCAATTCAATGATCAGATTTCGATCGACCAGAAAATCCAGCCGAAACGTCGATCGAAGGTGACAGCCTTTGTAAATGAGCGGCAAGTGAACTTGCCGCTCAAAGGGGACGTTTCTGAGTCTGAATTCGTGCGCCAGACAGGTTTCGTAGACCGTTTCCAACAAACCCGGCCCCATCGCGCGATGGACTTCTATCGCGCAACCGATAACCGCACCGGTCAAGCGGTCACGGTCTTTGTTCCGGACATCGTTATTCATGCTTCCGGCTATGCGAGGTTCAGAGGCTCTTTTTCGGACAAAATGCCGAAACCTCTGTGTCTCTGTGCCTCTGTGGTTTCATCTTCGGCCTGTATGGCCAAATCGAGGGCGTAATGCCGAAAAGAACAGACATTAAATCCATCATGATCATCGGCGCCGGTCCGATCGTTATCGGCCAGGCGTGCGAGTTCGACTATTCCGGCGCGCAGGCCTGCAAGGCGCTGAAGGAAGAGGGCTACCGGGTCATCCTGGTGAACTCCAACCCGGCGACCATCATGACCGATCCGTCGATGGCGGACGCGACCTATGTCGAGCCGATCACGCCGGAAGTGCTCGAAAACATCATCGCCAAGGAACGCCCGGACGCGCTGCTGCCGACCATGGGCGGGCAGACGGGCCTGAACGCGGGCATGGCGCTGGATGAGCGCGGCACCCTTGAAAAATACGGTGTCGAGCTGATCGGTGCGCGCGCCGATGTGATCGCGAAAGCCGAAGACAGGTTGTTGTTCCGCGACGCCATGGAAAAGATCGGCCTGGGCGTGCCGCGTTCCGAAATTTTCACCGGCGAATACGACCGCATGGAAATCCCCGACCAGGACGGCAAGGTGAAGGAAGTCACCATGCTGTCGACGGCGTCGAAACAGAAAGCGATGGACGCGCTGAAGATCGTCGGCCTGCCCGCCGTCATCCGGCCCGCGTTCACGCTGGGCGGCACCGGCGGCGGGATCGCATTTACCGCCGAAGAGTACGAGAAGATCGTGACTTCGGGCGTGCAGGCGTCCCCCATCAACCAGGTGTTGATCGAAGAATCGGTGCTGGGGTGGAAAGAGTTCGAGATGGAGGTCGTCCGCGACCATGCGGATAACTGCATCATCATCTGCGCGATCGAGAACGTCGATCCGATGGGCGTACACACCGGCGACAGCATCACCGTCGCGCCGGCGCTGACGCTGACCGATAAGGAATACCAGATCATGCGCGACGCCTCGATCGCGGTGCTGCGCGAGATCGGCGTCGATACCGGGGGCTCGAACGTGCAGTTTGCGGTCAATCCGGAAGACGGGCGGCTGGTCGTGATCGAAATGAACCCGCGGGTGTCGCGCTCGTCGGCGCTGGCGTCGAAGGCGACCGGCTTCCCGATCGCCAAGGTGGCGGCGAAGCTCGCGTGCGGTTACACCCTCGACGAGCTGCAGAACGACATCACCGGCGTTACCCCCGCGTCGTTCGAGCCGACCATCGATTATGTCGTGACCAAAATCCCGCGCTTCACGTTCGAGAAGTTCCCGGGCACCGAAGCGCTGCTGACCACGTCGATGAAATCCGTCGGCGAGGCGATGGCCATGGGCCGGACGTTCGAGGAAAGCCTGCAGAAGGGCATGCGCTCGATGGAGACGGGCCTGACCGGTCTTAACGACATCGAGATCGAGGGCGCTGTCCGCCCCGACGGCAGCATCGACCCGGACACGGTCAAAGCCGTACTGACCGAAGCGCGCCCCGACCGCATCCGCTACATCGCCCAGGCCATGCGCTACGGCATGTCGGACGAAGACATCCAGCGGGCCAGCAAATACGACATCTGGTTCCTGGAGCGGATTCGCAACATCGTCGACGCCGAGGAACGCGTGAAAAAAGACGGCATTCCCACCGACGCGCAGGACATGCTGAGGCTCAAGAAGCTGGGCTTCTCGGATGAGCGGCTGGCCGAACTGACCGGGCAGACGTTCGAAGCCGTCACCGACGCGCGGCACAAGCTGGGCATCAAACCGGTCTACAAGCGCGTCGATACCTGTGCTGCCGAGTTCGCCTCGCAGACGTCATATATGTATTCGTGCTACGAGGGCGATGGTTTGAACGCGCCCGAGTGCGAAGCCGATCCTTCCGCCCGCGACAAGGTGGCGATTTTGGGCGGCGGGCCGAACCGCATCGGCCAGGGGATCGAATTCGATTATTGCTGCGTGCACGCGGCCTATGCGCTGAAGGACGCCGGTCTCGAAGCGATCATGGTCAACTGCAACCCGGAGACGGTCTCGACCGATTACGACACCTCCGACCGGCTGTATTTCGAACCGCTGACCGCCGAGGACGTGATCGAGGTTCTGCGCGTCGAACAGTCGAAGGGCACGCTCAAGGGCGTGATCGTGCAGTTGGGCGGACAGACGCCGCTGAAGCTTGCCGCTGCCCTTGAACAGGCGGGGATCCCCATCCTGGGCACCTCGCCCGACGCCATCGACCTCGCGGAAGACCGTGAGCGCTTCCAGGATTTGCTGAAGAAGACCGGCCTCAGCCAGCCCGCCAACGGCTTGGCGCGCTCCCACGAAGAGGCGATGAAGGTCGCCAAGGACGTCGGTTATCCGCTGGTGATCCGGCCCAGTTACGTGCTGGGCGGCCGGGCGATGGAAATCGTTCACGACGACATCGCCCTCGAACGTTACATGCGCGAAGCGGTGGTCGTTTCGGGTAAGAGCCCGGTGCTCCTCGACAGCTATCTGCAGGACGCGATCGAAGTCGATGTCGATGCGCTCTCGGACGGCACCGACGTCTACGTCGCCGGCATCATGCAGCACATCGAGGAAGCGGGCATCCACTCGGGTGACAGCGCGTGCTCGCTGCCGCCGTTCTCGCTCTCTGCCGAGATCATCGACGAACTGGAACGCCAGGCCATCGTGCTGGCGAAAGCGCTCAACGTCGTCGGTCTGATGAACGTGCAGTTCGCGGTGCAGGGGAGCGACATCTACATTCTGGAAGTCAATCCGCGCGCGTCCCGGACCGTGCCGTTCGTCGCCAAGGCGACGGGCGTGCCGATCGCCAAGATCGCCGCGCGCCTGATGGCGGGTGAAAAACTGAACACCTTCGATCTGCCGAAGCGCGGCGCGATGAAGCATGTCGCGGTGAAGGAAGCCGTGTTCCCGTTCTCGCGCTTCCCGGGCGTCGACACGATCCTGGGCCCGGAAATGAAATCGACGGGCGAAGTGATGGGGATCGACAAGGACTTCCACCGCGCGTTTGCCAAATCGCAGTTGGGCGCGGGCATGAGCCTGCCGCTTTCAGGCGGTGTCTTCATCTCGGTCCGTGACGGCGACAAGGACAAGGCGCTGGAGATTTCGAAGATCCTGCACGGCCTTGGGTTCTCGATCATCGCGACAGGGGGCACGCAGCGTTTCCTCGAGGCCAACGGCGTGCCGGCCCGGCGCGTCAACAAGGTGCTCGAAGGCCGGCCGCACTGCGTCGATGCGCTGACCAATGGCGATGTGCAACTCGTCATCAATACGACCGAGGGCGCGCGCTCCATCGCCGACAGCTACTCGATCCGCCGGACCGCGCTGGTCAACCAGGTGCCGCACTACACGACGATGACCGCGGCCCGTGCGGCGGCGGAGGCGATTGCCGCCATCATCGCCGAGGGTGGTGCCGGCGGACTTGCAGTCGCGCCGTTGCAGGCTTATTTTGAAGCCTCGTATTAGGCTTTTCCCTTAATTCATGTCGCTTCGGTGATCGCCTTTGGGTGATCCGGCGCGGTATTTCGTAAGGGAAGACAAGAGGAGGGCCGGATTTGCCGGCCGGGGAAATATGGAACGTGTGCCGATGACGCGCGAGGGCCTCTCCGCCCTCGAACAGGAACTGAGACGGCTGAAGTCCGAAGAACGGCCGGCGGTGATCAAGGCGATTGCCGAAGCCCGTGAGCACGGCGATCTGTCCGAGAACGCGGAATACCACGCCGCGCGCGAAAAGCAGGGCTTTATCGAAGGCCGCATCGCCGAACTGGAAGACGTGACCAGCCGCGCCGAAGCCATCGACACCGCTCACATGACCGGCGACACGGTCAAGTTCGGCGCATACGTTCTGGTCGCGGACACCGACACCGACGAGGAAACCACGTACCGGATCGTCGGCGCACTGGAAGCCAATCTCGACGAAGGCAAGATTTCCGTCACGTCCCCGCTGGCGCGCGCGCTGATCGGCAAGACCATCGGCGATGTCGTCGAAGTGGCGACGCCAGGCGGTGGCAAGTCCTACGAAATCTGCGAGGTCAACTGGAGCTGACGGCGCCCGCGTCTAAAGCTCGTATCCCATTTCCTTCAGACGTTGCGTGGCGCGCCCGATGACTTTGGGCGCAACCTGCTCCGCCCATTGCTGACCGATCCGCATGGACTCCCCGACAATCTGCGGCAGCACCTTCAGCGTCTTTTGCCCGATGGGCGTCTTGTAGAATGCGATCATCTGCTTGATGTCGTCGTGGGTGAAATGCTTTTCGTACAGTTGCGCGCTGTGTGCGAGCAGGACACCGCTTTCTTCATTGAAGCCGCGCCTGACCTCTTCGGCGAAGACCTCGATCACCTTGTCCGATATCTCCGGTTTTTGCTGCCTGATTGTCGCCTTCATCTGCTCGGCGACCGATGCGCCGATTTGCTTGATCATCTGCGTCGAATTGGTCAGCTGCATCAGCTCGATGATTGCTTTTTGCCGCTCTACATCGGTGGCGGCCTTGGCCGGCAAGGCACCGATAACGGCTGCCAAGACAATAGCCGCGGCAAGCCATCGCGATAATTGTTGCATTACATCTCTCCCTCTACTTTTTCGGGAGAAAGCATAACATTGCTTTATCGTAAGGCGGTAGGGGGAGGAGGATTAATCCTCGTCCATCGATTCCGGATCGATCGGCACGCCCGGCTGGTTCTTCGACGTGCGGATGGTTTCCAGCGTCGTCACGGTGGTTACGTGATCAGCCGACGTGATGTGCATGGTCAACTGGTCGCGGTGTTCCTTGTCGCGCGCCACGACCTTCAACAGGAAATCGTCGGTGCCGCGGATCATGTGGCACTCACGCACTTCCGGCCAGCTCGCCATCAATTCCTCGAACGCGGTCAGGACGGTCTGGGACTGGCTGTCGAGGCCGACCAGCGCGAAGAACATCTCCTTGTAACCCATCAGCCCGCCGTCGATCTCGGCGTGATAGCCGTGGATGAAGCCAGCTTCTTCAAGGGCGCGGACGCGTCTCAGGCAGGGTGGGGCCGAGATACCGGCGCGCGCGGCAAGGTCCACGTTGGTGATGCGGCCGTCGTCCTGAAGGTCGCGGAGAATCCGGAGATCGATGGCGTCGAGTTTTACTTTTTGCAACGGTGTGTCCTTTGAATTTGAATCATGTCGTATCACCTTTCCCGGCGCACACGCAATGATATTGCGCAACAAAATTGCGTCTTTTGGAGGAATTTGCAGGATGACGCCGATCCGGCGCGCGTGCCCCAACCGTCCGTTGCGTCCGAGCGCGGTTCGGCTTATTTAGGAAGCCATTCGAATTAACCATACACCGACGATCCCGCCCGAGGAGAACCCCATGTCCGAGACCCGCCACACCAAAGTCCTGATCATCGGTTCCGGTGCCGCCGGATATACGGCGGCGATCTATGCAGCGCGGGCCAATCTGGAACCGGTGCTGGTCCGGGGGATTCAGCCGGGCGGCCAGCTGACGATCACGACCGATGTCGAGAACTATCCGGGCTTCGCCGAAGTGATCCAGGGGCCGTGGCTGATGGAGCAGATGTACGAGCAGGCCAAGCACGTCGGCACGGAAATGATCGAGGACACCATCGTCGAGGTCGACTTGTCGAAACGTCCGTTCCGCGCCGTCGGCGATGGCGGTGACGAGTATTTCGGCGACACGCTGATCATCGCGACGGGGGCCAGCGCCCGCTGGCTGGGCTTGGAAAGCGAGCAGACCTTCATGGGCTTTGGCGTTTCGGCGTGCGCGACCTGCGACGGGTTCTTCTATCGCGGCAAGGAAGTGGCGGTCATCGGCGGCGGGAATACAGCGGTCGAAGAAGCGCTCTATCTCACCAACCACGCGACCAAGGTCTATCTGGTGCATCGCCGCGACGAGCTGCGCGCCGAAAAGATCATGCAGGACCGCCTGTTCAAGAACGACAAGATCGAGGTCATCTGGGACCATACGCTCGACGAGATCCTGGGCGAGCAGGGCGGCAAGGGCGTAACCCATGCGAGGCTCAAGAACGTGAAGTCCGGCGAGACGCAGGATTTGGCCGTCGACGGCGTCTTCATCGCCATCGGCCACGACCCGAACACCAAGCTGTTCGCCGGCCAGCTGGACATGTGGGAAGACAACTACATCAAGACCAAGCTCGGCACGGCCCAGACCAGCGTCGAGGGTGTCTATGCCGCCGGCGACGTGCAGGACCGGGTCTACCGCCAGGCGGTGACGGCGGCGGGGACCGGCTGTATGGCCGCGCTGGAAGCCGAGAAATTCCTGGCCGAACACGAAGACCAGGAAGCGGCGGCGGCCGAATAGGCCGGCCGCGCGAGCGAAAACGCCGGGGAGGTGGCGGTGGCGATCGATTGGGACAAACTCAGGGTTTTTCACGCCGTCGCCGAAGCCGGAAGCTTCACCCATGCGGGCGAAACCCTCAATCTGAGCCAATCGGCGGTGAGCCGGCAGGTGTCCGCCCTCGAACAGAGTTTGGGCACGCCGTTGTTCCACCGCCATGCGCGCGGGCTGATCCTGACCGAACAGGGCGAGACCCTGTTCCAGACCGCGCACAACGTGTTCGCGCAGCTGGCGCGGGTGCAATCGCAACTGGCCGAGAACAAGGAACGCCCGCAGGGCGCCTTGAAGATTTCGTCGACGGTCGCGTTCGGGTCGGTGTTCCTGGCGTCCAGGATGAAAGAGTTCGTCAACCGCTACCCGGAGATCGAGGTCTCGCTGGTGCTGGCGGATACCGAACTCGATCTATCCATGCGCCAGGCCGACGTCGCGATCCGCCTGACGCCGCCGACCCAGCCGGATCTGGTGCAGCGCCACCTGATGACGCTGCACTACCGGGTCTATGCGGCCCCAGAATACCTGCAGCAGAACGGTATGCCCAAGAACCCCCGCGATCTGGATCGGCACCGGATCGTCGTTTACGGCGACGACGCGCGCCCGCCGGCCGCCAACCTCAACTGGCTTTTGACCGAGCACGCCAAGGAAGGCAAGCCGCGCAAACCCGTGCTTCGGGTCAATTCGATCTACGGCATTCTGCGTGCGGTGCAAAGTGGGCTGGGGATCGGCGCGCTGCCGGAATACATGGGCCGTGAACTGGGCAGTCTGGTCGAAGTCCTGCCGGAATTGCAGGGGCCGGAACTGAACATGTATTTCGTCTATCCCGAGGAGTTGCGGGATTCTGCCAGAATTGTCGCATTCCGCGATTTCATCGTCGAAAAAATCGCGCCCATCAGGAAATAGCGGCCGCCCGTTTAGCTATGCGCTGGCTGCATGGCTGCATTTCCCGTTTTTCTCTGGTGTGCCAACACAGCCTGACTATATAAAGCGTGCATTCGATGTTGCAACGCAGCAGCGAATACGGAATTCGGAACCGGATGATCGCGCTGAAAACGCTGATTTCCATAGGGTTCCACCCAGTTTCCGGGCGCCCTGCCCGGAAAAGAGGGACCGGTCTTCCGGCCCCTCGCGTCTCCCAGACGTGAAGCCTCCCTGTTTAAAACTCGCCCCCGGGGTTCGTCCCCGGGGGGTTTTTTTTGTGCGGCGTGCGCTTAGCCAAGTGCGCGGGGATTGCTTTCGGCCAGCGTGGCGCGGACCCGGGCCAGCAAAAGCGCATGATCCTCGGGCGTGCCCTTGCCGGTGCGGATATTTGCGGCGAGATCGGCAAGATCGCCGCCCGCCGTCTCCAACCCTTCGATCTGCCGCGAGACGATGGCGAGCGCGTTGGCCGCCATCAGGGCTTTGTATCGCTGATCGCCGTCGAGCACGCTGGCGAGATCGCCCCGGATCACGTCGCGCGCGATCCCCAATAGCGGCGCCAGAGACGGCGCGGGGCGCACGGGCGAGACGTTCCCGGGCAGCGGGGCCGGAGTATCGGGTGCGGTCACATTCAGAATTTCGAGTTCGAGTTCGGGGACGATATGGGCGGTCAATGCAAGTTCCAGATTGCGCTCGCCCCCCGTCACGAAGCGGTCGGCCTGTTGCAGCGCGATCACCGCCCAGCGCATGGTCGCCATGACCTGCCAGTAAAGGATCTGATCGCGATGCACCGTGCGGCCGCTTTCGGATTCATACCCCCTGATCAGCGCATCCAGCGCGCCGACCCCGCCGCATTCCCGCTCAACCGCCCCGAAGCGCCAGCATTTGGCGGTCAGCCAGCCGATATCCTCCATCGGGTCGGACCAGCCGGCGAACTCCCAATCCAGGATCGCCGTCAGTTCGCCGTCGGCGACCATGTAGTTACCGGTGCGATAGTCGCGGTGAGAGAAAACGATCTCGCCGTTGTCGGGGGCGTTCTGTTCGAGCCAGCGAAGGCCCCATTCGAGGGCCGGGTGCGATCCCGGCAGCGCATCCAAATGGCGGCGGTATTCATGGACCGACGACATCGCGGCGGGGCCGTCGGGCTTGGAGACGAACGCGAGGTCGTCGGCGTCGGCAATCGAGTGAATGCGCGCGAGGTTGCGGCCCAGGTCTTCGGCGAGCGCATCGTTCGCGTCCATCTTGGCGAGCTTATGCCCGGCCGCCGTGCCCTCGGCGCGGTGCATGATGAAGAACGGCGTCCCTAATACATCCGTGTCTTCACAGAGCACGCAGGGCGTCGGCACCGTGACGCCCGCCGCGTGAGCGTGTTTCAAGATCGTGAACTCTTCCGCGCGGCCGTGCGAGACCGCGACGTTGGAGGGCGCATCCTTACGCAACACCAGTTCGTGCGATCCGGGCCAGTCGCCGCCTTCGATATCGAGCTTGAGGGCCCAGTTCTCCTGGATCGCACCGCCCGACAACTGCTTCAGGTCGCTGACCTGCGCGCGCCCGCCCGATTGGCGGGCGATCCAGACTTCGAGGCGTTTAATGGCGTCCCGGTCCATGGCCGTCACCGCATCGTCATTACGTCCGCTCACGTTTCCGGATGTCCCCACGACCAGAAGTCCATGCCGTTCTCCTTGAGCGCACCGGCGAGCACCATCTTGTGCACCTCCGACGCGCCGTCGACCAGTTTGGCCTGGCGGGCGTAGCGGTAGATCCACTCAAGCACCGTGTCCTTGGAATAGCCGCGGGCACCATTCAACTGAATAGCGGTGTCGACCGCCTTGAACAGCACATCCGCGACGGCGACCTTGGCCATGGAGACCTCTTTCCTCGCCCGCGACCCCTGATCCAGCGCCCACGCGGCTTTCATGGTGAGCAGGCGGCCCACCTCGATGTCCATGGCCGCGTCGCCCAGCAGAAGTTGCACGCTTTCGCGCTTGGACAGTTTTGAGCCGAAAGCATCGCGGTTGGAGATGTATTCGTTCGCAATCTCGAGCGAGCGCTTGGCGAGGCCGAGCCAGCGCATGCAGTGCGTGAGCCGCGCCGTCCCCAGCCTGATCTGCACACACTTCATCCCTTCGCCGACCCCCATCAGACGGTTCTCGTCGGGGATTTCCATGTCGTTGAAAACAAGCTCGCAATGCCCGCCGTGTTCTTCCGGGCCCATGATCGGGATGCGTCGTTCGATCTCCCAGCCGGGATCGTCCTTGTGGAACAGGAACGCGGTCAGGTTGCGGCGCGGCTCATCCGATGTGCGCGCCAGCAGAATGAAGTGATCGGCGACGCCCGCGCCGGTGATGAACCATTTGCGGCCCTGCACGACCCACTTGTCGCCTTTCTTCTCGGCCCGGGTCAGCATCATGCCCCCCGGGTCCGAGCCCGCGCCCGGCGCCGGTTCGGTCATGACGATGGATGAGCGTACCTTGCCGTCGATGATCGGTTGCAGCCAACGTTCCTTCTGTTCGTCGGTGGCGACCTTGTTCAATACGTACATGTTGCCGTCGTCGGGCGCGGCGGCGTTGAAGCACACCGGGCCGAAGATCGAACGGTTCATTTCCTCGTAACACGCCGCCATCCCCACGGTGTCGAAGCCGCGTCCGCCGCGTTCCTTCGGCATCGACAGGCTCCAGAGACCATGATCGCGGGCCTGCGCCTGAATTTGTTTCAGGAGGTCCAGGTCGATGTTTTCGTGATCGTCATAGCTCGCCGGGTCTTCTTCCAGCGGCATGATCCGCTCTTCGACGAATTTGCGGATGGCGAGGCGCGTTTCCTCGACCTCGGGCGTCAGTGTGAAATCCATCTGATCCTCTCGGCTTCGTTTGGTGGAGTTTGGCCGCTGGGCGCGGGCGGCTCAAGGCCCGGCGTTATCTCGGCCCGATGCCCGCGTAGTTGCCGTCGAAGGCTTCGCGCACCGGCCAGGTGCCGGCCTTGACGGATCGCAGGAAGTCCGCGATCTCGGCATTGAACGTCGCCGGATCCTCCAGATTGATCAGGTGACCCGATTTGGCGTAGACCCGGAGCCCCGACGTCGGCATGGCGCGCTTCAGCCACACGTTCACATCCAGGCACACGTCGTCCTCGTCGCCGACCATCAGAAGCGTGGGCACCGCGCAGGCGTTGAACTCGGCTTCGAAATCGAACAGCGACGGGCGCCCGCCCTGCACATGCCTGAGGGTATAAGCCGCGCCGATGGCGGGATGCTCGGCCAACTGATCGCGGAACTCCTCCCACCCGCGGATGTCCTTCCGCTTCAGTTGCGTCCGCGTCGGGCCGTTGGCGAAGGGCTCGGCAAGCATCTTGCCGGCCTCGAGATACTTTTCCGAATGCGCGAAGGCCTCGTCGCGAAACACCTGCAAGCCTTCAGTCAACGATCCCGCGCCCGCCGACGCGGCGGCCAGCGCGATCACCCGGTCCGGATGGTGAATGGCGAGACGAAGGCCGGTATATCCCCCCATCGACAGGCCGACGACGACGGCTTTCTCGATGCCCGCCGCATCCATGACGGCAAGGGCGTCTTGGATGGCGAAGTCCTGACCGTACAATGTTTCGTCCTCGGGCACGTCCGAGGGCGGGTAGCCCCGCGAACACATGACGATGCAGCGGTGATCGCGCGAGAAATGCCGGACCTGCGGTTCCCAGCTGCGTTTGTCGCCGCCGTATTCGTGCAGGAACAGCATCGGCATGCCCGCACCTGTTTCCTCGTAATAAATCTTCACTCCGTCTTGGTCGGCGTATGGCATTCTCTCGATCTCCCTCGTTACCCTTCATGCTTCGAGACGCTGCGCTCCTCAGCATGAGGAAATTATATAACCCTCATCCTGTGGAGGCCTGAAAGGTCGTCTCGAAGGATGTTGGCGTTTCAAAGCGTATTCACAAGATGCCCGCCGTCGACAGGGATGACCGCGCCGGTCATGTATCTGGATGAGTCGGACGCCAGCAACAAAAGCGGGCCGTCGAGATCGTGCAGTTTACCGCACCGGCGCATGGGGACGCGCTTGATCATCGCCTGGCCGTGCTCGGAATTGAGGAAATCCTCATTCAAGTCGGTTTCGATATAGCCGGGCGCGAGCGCGTTGACCCGGATCTGATGACGCGCAAGTTCGAGGGCCAGCACCTTCGTCATCTGGATCACCGCCGCCTTGGAAATCGCGTAGGGTGCGACGCCCGCGGACACGCGGATGCCGAGGATGGAGGCCGTGTTGACGATATTTCCGCCACCCGCGTCCTTCATCCGCCGGGCGGTTTCCTGGGCGACGATCCACGCACCTTCGAGGTTGGTGTCCATGACCTTGTGCCAGTCGGCGTCGGTGACGTCGAGCGCACCGGCGCCGGACGCGGTGCCCGCGTTGTTGATCAGGACGTCGGGCACCGAAAGCTCGCTTGCGACTTCGTCCAGCGCCGCCGTCACGCTTGCCCGGTCGGTGACGTCCATCCCGACGGCGACGGCGGTGCCGCCTGCGTCCGCGATCTCGCCCGCCAGGGTTTCGAGCTTCTCAACCCGTCTGGCGGCGACGGCTATCCTGGCGCCCGCGGAAGCGAGGACTTTGGCGAAGTGGTGGCCGAGGCCGGAAGAGGCGCCGGTGACCAGCACCGTCTTGCCGCCCATCAAAGTGGTGGTCATTCAGTCGTCCTTTTCTTCAGCGACGTCGTGCACGTGCTCTCGCGTCATATCCTGTGCGCCTTCGCGCAACACAAACTTCTGGATTTTCCCGGTCGAAGTCTTGGGCAGCGGCCCGAACACGACCTTGGTCGGCGCCTTGAAGCGCGCCATGTGTTGTTTGCAGAAATCGATCAGTTCATTCGCGTCCAATGTGCCTTCGGCCGCCGCCGTCGGCGTCACGAAGGCGACCGGAGTTTCGCCCCATTTTTCCGACGGCATGGCGACGACGGCGCATTCCATCACGCCCGGATGCTTGTAGAGCGTCTCTTCGACCTCCAGTGACGAGATGTTCTCGCCACCCGAGATGATGATGTCCTTGGAGCGGTCCTTGACCTCGATGTAGCCGTCCGGGTGCTGCACGGCCAGATCGCCGGTGTGATACCAGCCGCCCCGGAACGCCTCCGCCGTTGCGTCCGGGTTCTTCAGATAGCCCCGCATGACGGTGTTGGACTGGAACATGATCTCGCCGATGGTTTCTGCGTCTTCGGGCACCAGGTCGAGCGTTTCCGGATCGCGCACCGTCTGGTGGAACTGGGTCGGGTAGCGCACGCCCTGACGCGACATTTTTACGGCTTTGTCCTCGAGCGGCAGGTCGGCCCACTCGTCCTGAAACACGCACACCGTCGACGGGCCGTATGTCTCGGTCAGGCCGTACAGGTGCGTCACGTTGAAGCCCATCGCCGCCATGCGCGAAATCACGGTGGATGGGGGCGCGGCACCGCCGGTCGCGACCTCGATGGTGTGGTCGAACGTTTTCTTCACATCATCGGGCGCATGCACCAGCATGTTGAGGACGATCGGCGCGCCGCACATGTGGGTGACCTTGTGTTCCTCGATCAGCGGGAAAATCTCGGCGGGATCGACGTTCCGCAAACAGACATGCGTGCCGCCGACAGACGTCACCGCCCAGGTATAGGTCCAGCCGTTGCAGTGGAACATGGGCAGCGTCCACAGATAGACGCTTTCCGGTCCCAGCCTGAACACCAGGGCATTGCCGAGCGCATTCAAATAGCCGCCCCGGTGGTGATAGACGACGCCTTTCGGGTTGCCGGTCGTGCCGGACGTGTAGTTCAGGCACATGGCCTGCCATTCGTCGGCAGGGGCTTCCCAGACATGGTCCGGGTCGCCTTCGGCCAGCAATGCCTCGTACGTCAGATCGCCGATCAGCTCGCCCCCCTTGGCGAGCGGGTCGTCGACGTCGACGATCAGAAGATCGGGATTGTCGAGGATCGCGACCGCGTCACGGATCACGCCCGAAAATTCGCGGTCGGTGATCAGCACCTTGGTTTCGGCGTGCTTGAGGATGAAGGCGATGGTCTCGTCATCGAGCCGGTAATTGAGCGCATTCAGCACCGCACCCGCCATGGGGACCCCATAGTGCGCTTCCAGCATCGCCGGCGCGTTCGGCGACATCACCGACACCGTGTCGCCGGGGCCGATGCCGCGCTTTTGAAGGGCGCTCGCCAGCCGGCGGCAGCGTACGTCGAATTCAGACCATGTAAATTTATGCGGGCCGTGGATCACGGCGGTCTTGTCCGGGAAGACCCGGGCCGCCCAGTCAAGATAAGACAGCGGCGTCAGCGGCTGATAGTTCGCCGGGGTCTTGTCCAGACCCCGTTCGTATATATTGCCATCCGAAGACGTTTCGCACATCGGCACCTCCCCCGGCATTATCGTTCCTTCTTAGATAGCACCCCGGCGGCGATCCCGGAAGGGCTGCGCCATTTTGTGGCGGGATGTGGCGGAAACTCAGGAAAATACGTGATCCGCAGGCGGATCGGCGTTAAAAATTGGACAAACAGGAGTGTGACATGTCCGACAAATTCAAGGTCGCACTGGTGCAGACCTGCGCCAGTGCCGATATGCAGGAAACGCTGGGCCGCGCCGCCGCGATGGCCAAGGACGCGGCGTCCCAGGGCGCGCAGCTTATACAGTTCGCCGAGTTCTTTTCATGCTACGACATCGACGAGAAAGGGATTCACACCGGGCCGCTGCCCGAAGAATCCCACCCCGCGCTGCCGTTGTTCGCCGATCTGGCGCGCGATTTGGGTGTCTGGATCAACCTCGGTTCCATCGCCGTGCCGGCCCCTGACGGCCGGGCCTATAACAGGCAGTACGTGATCGACGATCAGGGTATCGTTCAGGCGACGTACGAGAAAATCCACCTGTTCGATGTCAATCTGGGCGCCGACGACCGCTATCGCGAGTCGGCCAGCCTGACGCCGGGCGAGCGCGCCGTCCTTGTCGACACGCCTTGGGGCAAGATGGGGCTGACGATCTGCTACGACGTGCGCTTTCCGCACCTTTACCGCGACCTTGCCAAGGCGGGCGCGGACTTTCTGACGGTGCCGGCGGCGTTCACCCACAAGACCGGCCAGGACCACTGGCATATTCTGCTTCGCGCGCGCGCCATCGAAACCGGGTGCTTCGTGTTCGCGACGTGCCAGTCCGGCTATCACGGCAAGTCCCGGACCTATGGGCATTCCCTGATTGTCGGCCCGTGGGGCGAGATTCTTGCCGAAGGCCCGGAAGACGATGAAGCCGTGATCATCGCCGAGATCGATCCGACGGAGGTCGCCAAGGTGCGCGGCCGCATTCCGTCGTTGAAACACGACCGCCCGTACGACAAGCCCGAAGCCGTCATCGATAACGCCGCCGAATAATGGACATTTTCGAATTTACGCCCGGCACGACGCCGCTTCTGATCAGCGCGCCGCATCCCGGCACGCACATTCCCGACGATATCAAGCCGCGTATGACGGACGCGGGGCTTCTGGTTGCCGACACCGACTGGCACATCCCCATGCTTTACGATTTCGCGCCGGGGATGGGCGCGCACATGTTGTCGGCGACGCACAGCCGCTATTGTGTCGATCTGAACCGCCCACCCGAGAACGTGAACCTCTATCCCGGGCAGGATACCGAAGGCCTGTTACCTTTGAAGACCGGTAAAAGCGAGCCGATCTATAAGGAAGGCCAGGAACCCGACGACGCCGAGATCGAGGAACGCCGGAACCTCTATCACACGCCCTATCACGCCAAGCTCGCCGAGACGCTGGCCGCGATCAAGGCGGAACACGGCTACGCGCTGTTGTGGGATGCCCATTCGATCAAGAGTGAACTGCCCCGGTTTTTCGAAGGAAAATTGTGGGACATCAATCTGGGCACGAACAACGGTGAAAGCTGCGATCCGCGCCTTCAGAAAGACCTGGAAGCCGTCGCCGGGGAGGCCGCCGGATTCACGTGGAAGATGAACGGCCGCTATATCGGCGGCTACATCACGCGGCATTACGGCGATCCCGAAAACAACATTCACGCCGTGCAGCTTGAGCTGAGCTGGGCGACGTATATGGATGAGACGTATCCGTTCGGCTATCGCGACGACCTTGCGGCGGGCATCCGCCCGGTGCTGCAGCGCTTTATCCAGACGATGCTGAATTTTAGGCCCTAAGGCTTACCCCCTCACCTAACCTCTCCCCCTATAAAGGGGGAGAGGGATTAGTCTGCAGCCCTTGTCGGCAGGGTCCCTCTTCCCCAAGAAGTGGGGGAGAGGTTAGGTGAGGGGGCGTTAAACCCTGCCGCCCGCGACCGGCAGTACGCAGCCGGTGACATAGGCCGCCTCGTCGGTGCAGAGCCAGTAGATGCCGGCCGCGACTTCCTCGACCGTGCCGATGCGGCCCAACGGGACCTCGTGACGGAAATTTTCGAACCGCCCCGCGATGTCGCCCTCGCGCGACATGTCCGTCATGGTATAGCCGGGCGCGACGGCGTTGACGCGAATGCCTTCCTCGCCGACTTCGCGGGCGAGGCCCTTGGTGATGATGTCGATGGCGCCCTTGGAGCCCGCGTAATCGATCCACTGGTTCGGGCTGCCGGCCAGCGTCGCGGTCGACGAGATATTGACGATAG